>ERZ1026792.57-NODE-57-length-127258-cov-6.686127_pt1 | contig 127258 bp, 106 predicted proteins | sample MGYA00520884_ERZ1026792 | MGnify/ENA primary metagenome ERZ1026792 (study PRJEB33270, sample SAMEA104284473) | anaerobic digester metagenome | biome: Anaerobic digester microbiome; feature: mesophilic sludge digester; material: Anaerobic digester biomass | place...
CTCCTCAATGGTGATGGCGTCGTTGGTGCGTCCCGCCTGCCAGTAGGAGCTGGCGAGGTTCGCTCGGGCGGTCAACGTGTCCGGGTGATCGACACCGATCAGCCGTTCACGGTCCTCGACCACCCGCTCCTCAATGGTGATGGCGTCGTTGGTGCGTCCCGCCTGCCGATAGGAGGCGGCGAGGTTCGCTCGGGCGGTCAACGTGGACGGGTGATCGACACCGATCAGCCGTTCACTGTCCTCGACCACCCGCTCCTCAATGGTGATGGCGTCGTTGGTGCGTCCCGCCTGCCGATAGGAGCTGGCGAGGTTCGCTCGGGCGGTCAACGTGTCCGGGTGATCGACACCGATCAGCCGTTCACGGTCCTCGACCACCCGCTCCTCAATGGTGATGGCGTCGTTGGTGCGTCCCGCCTGCCAGTAGGAGCTGGCGAGGTTTGCTCGGGCGGTCAACGTGTCCGGGTGATCGACACCGAGAAACTTGTGCGCAAATCTCTCGACGACTTCAAACAACGGTACCGCGCTGCGATTGTCGCCACCGTACTGACGAGCCGTTGCCACCCGATCGGCGAGTAGGCGAACCGCCATGGCAAGCTCGACGCTTGGGGACTCAGCCTGATCTACGCCCTCCAACAGCACGCGGACATGCGGATCGAGAACGGCAGCCGACGGCCAGCCATCGGGATGGGTGACATCAGCAGGCAACGCCGACCTCAGCAGGCTCGCTGCGTCCGTGTACCCACCGGCCAACTCCGCCGTCCCCCTGCGCACCACATCCTGCAGCACGCGGTGAATCGAAACGGTGGGACCGCTGCCGGTCGGAATGCGCTCGATGAGACCCCAACGCTGCAGCGTCGCCAACGCATGGCGGGGGGAGTCCATCGGTGGGTCAAACTCAACGCTGTCGAGATGCCCAACCGGGATACGGTCCGGCGCCAGAACCGAGAAGAGTTCGAGCAACCGCTGGGCGGGCAGGTTGAGGCGCGGCAGGGTGTTCTGCCAGAGCGCCCCGATGGTGACATCGCGTCGCGCCGCGTTGAACTCGGGGAGACCAGCCAACACCTCGGCCGGGCCGTAGCCATTCGCCAGTTGGTACCCCACCAGGTCGACCGCAATCGGCAGAAACCCGACTCGCTCGGCCAACGTGGCGAGCTTCTGATCGTCGATCGACAAATCCGGGACGCGCCGGCGCAACAGCTCGAGGGCAGTCTGTGGGTCGAAAACATCGACGACCAGCGGTTCCGCGGCCAGTGTTTCGCCCAACTGGCGATCCCGGGTGGTGATCACCAACTGCCCATTCCCTTGCCGGGGGAGCAGGTCGGCGAGCGGCACCTCGGGCTCAGCGTTGTCGACGATCAGCAGAAACGAGCCCCCACGACCACCCTCGAGCGCTTCCCGAATCCGAGCAAAGAACCACTCGGCCGGTTCGTCGTCCTGAAGCGGCGGCACTCCCAGCCGTTCGGCGACCTTTGTCAGATCGGTGATCAACCTTGGCGTCTGGTCGGCCACGACGAACCCCACCCAATCGACGCGTTGGTGTTCCAGCAACTCGTAGGCGTGTTCCACCGCCAGTTCGGTCTTTCCCACTCCCCCGCCGCCGGCCAAGGAGTCCCTCACAACCGTGGTGCCCTGTCGCTGGGACGATTCGGCCAGCTTCCTCAGCAGATCCCGACGGCCGGTGAAGTAGGGGAAGCGTGGGGGCAGCGGCCCGACGATGTGTGCAGACGACGGACGTGGACCCGCGGCGACACGAGCTGGTTGGCCGATCGAATCAAGCGGCCGGCCTCGCAGCCGCGCCAGCAACCCGCTGACACCGAGGGCGGTAACGGCCGGAACCGCCACCCAGTTGACCGACCGTTCGGCCGGAGGCATGTCCCCCTGAGTCCGCCCATCCATCACCGCCCACACCAGGAAGCCATTGCCCGTTCGCTTCTTGCGATCGATGATGGCGCGGGTCTCCTCCCGCGCACCGAAGTTGCCCTGGCCGCTGTCGGTACCCAGCTGTTCGGTGGTCCAGGCCGTCACGTACTCGGGCGAGGCCAGGCAGACGACGAAGTCGCTGTCAGTGCATCGGGCGGGACCGTGCACGGCCCAGTCGATCGACTCGTGGGCATGACGCTGGTCGATCTCGGTGGCGAATCCGTGGTCGTCCAGCAGGTCGGCCAGAGAAAGCGCCTGTTCGGCCCACGCCGGGCCTTCCTCTGCCTCGTGTGCATAGGAGATCATGACGGTCGGCTTGGTGGCGGAGGTACCGGATGTGCTGATCTGCCCTGCCCCCTAGCTCGCGTGAATCGTCACGACGATACCCGAACTCCGTGCAGCTTCAGGCCGATGACGGGCCCGGTCAGTAGCTGCGTCCCACCACAGCGATCAGGTCGTCGCCGTCGTCGCTCTCGGCCACTCCCCCATCGGCCGACAGCAGGCAGCGCACCGTGATGGCGTGCTTGCCTAATTCGTCGACCCCGGCGTCGCCGACGGCGCTCCACGGCAGGCGGGCAAACCCGGTGGCACCGGCCTCGATTGCGTCGGCCACCGTGGCGACATCGGCCGTGCGGCTCTGCTGGAAGGAAAGCGCCTCGTCGAACAGCGCCTGCTGGATCTCATCGAGCAACTCGGCCACCCGTCCGGCCACCTCGACGGTGGGGACGGGGGTCTTCTCGCCGCTGTCGCGACGCACGATCACGGCCACGCCCTCGTCCAGGTCGCGCGGCCCCATCTCGATGCGCACGGGCACACCCTTCAGCTCCCATGCGGTGGCCCGGCGGCCAAAGCCGGTGTCGACGTTGTCGTCCACCTTGGCTCGGATACCCCGACCCACCAGGTCGCCGGCCAGGTAGCGGGCGGCCTTGCCCACCCGATCGTGATCATCGTCACGCACCACCATGACCACCGCCTGGGTACCGGCCACCTTGGGCGGCACCCGCAGACCGGCGTCGTCGCCGTGGGCCATGATCAGCCCGCCCATCATTCGGGTCGACACACCCCACGAGGTGGTCCACGCCAACGAGCGCCGGCCGTCCGCCCCCTGATAGCCGATGTCGAACGCCTTGGCGAAGTTCTGGCCCAGCTCGTGACTGGTACCCATCTGCAGCGCCTTGCCGTCGCGCATCATCGACTCACAGGTGAGCGTGTTGGTGGCGCCGGGGAAGCGCTCCTGGGGGATCTTGCGACCACGGATCACCGGGATGGCCAGGTACTCCTCCATGAAGTCGGCGTACACCTCATGAAGGATGCGCACGGCGTAGCGGTTGGCCTCCTCCTCCGACGCGTGCGCCGTGTGGCCCTCCTGCCAGAGGAACTCGCTGGTACGCAGAAAAATACGGGGGCGCTTTTCCCAACGCACCACGTTGCTCCACTGGTTCAACAGCATGGGCAGGTCGCGGTGGCTCTGAATCCACTTGGACATGAACTCGCCGATCACCGTCTCGGAGGTGGGGCGAACCACCACGGGGTGCTCCAGTTCATTGCCCCCGGCGTGGGTCACCACGGCCAGCTCGGGGCTGAAACCCTCCACGTGTTCGGCCTCCCGGGTGAGGTACTCCTCGGGGATGAACAACGGAAAATAGGCATTCTCAGCGCCGGTGGCCTTCAGGCGGGCGTCGACCTCGGCCTGCATGTGCTCCCAGATGGCATACGCGTACGGGCGGATGACCATGGTGCCGCGCACCGGGCCGTTCTCGGCCAGCTCGGCCCGATTGATGACGTCCTGATACCAGCGGGGAAAGTCGTCGGCCTGGGGGGTGAGTACTCGCTTGGGTGCCACGGGGGTCGATGGTAGCCAGGCTGCCGGTGGGTCAGGCCTTTCGGTTCGCCGCTCGTGCGACACTGGGGCCTCCAGATTGAGGGAGAAGCTCCATGTGCGACACCTTCGCCGTGACCACCCCCACCGGCACGCTGTTCGCCAAGAATTCCGATCGACCGGTCGCCGAGCCACAACTGATCAACTACGAGGGTCCACGGCCGGCGAGCAACCGGCTGGCCACCCAATACCTGAAGCTGGGTGAGGACCCGGGGTCGGTCGGCACGTTGATGACCCAGCCCGACTGGCTGTGGGGCGCCGAGACGGCGCTGTCCACCCAGCGGGTGGCGATCGGCAATGAGAAGGTGTGGACCACCGACGACCCGGCGGCGGTGGCGCCGGGTCTGATCGGCATGGACCTGGTGCGCCTCGCCGCCGAACGGGCAACGGACGCCGCCCACGCCGTGTTGCTCATCGGCCGCTACCTCCATCGTTACGGCCAGGGGGGCGGCGGCGAGCGGGGCGACGACCCAAGCACCGGAACCGAGCCTTACTGGTCGTCGTTTCTCATCGGTGATCCGTCCACGGTGTGGCAGATGGAGACCAGCGGCGCAGCCTGGGTGGCGCGCGAACTGCCTCTGGGCGGTGCGATCTCCAATCGGTTGACCGACGACGTCGCCTGGGACCGATCGGGCGGCGGGGCCGACCCGGAGGTTTGGGGCACGCGGCGCCACCCGGACGTACCCACCGAACTGGCCGACCATCGCCTGGCATGCACGTCGGCGTTCGTCGCCAACCGCCATGATTCGCCGTCGGTCGCCGACGCCGTCGCGGTGTTGCGCAGCCACGGCACCGCCCCCTGGGGGGATCCGGTCGCGCGCGCCCACAACGAGGGCCGGATCGTGCCTCCACCGGAGGACGTGCGCGACGACTTCTCGGGTGTCAGCGTGTGCATGCACGTGCGCGGCTACCAGCGCACCACCGCCTCGCTGGCCACCTGGATGCCGGTCGACCGTGAGGAACGACCTCTCACCGTCGCTGCGCTGGGCTCACCCTGCTGCTCGATCTTCGTACCGTGTGGCACCGGTTGGGTGCCCGACGTTTTGGGCGATTCGACGGCATGGGCAACGGTGGCGGCCATCGCCGACGCTGTCGAGGCCGAGCCGGGTGCCCTCGCCGAGGTGCGCGCCGCGCTCGACCCAACCGAGGACCACATCTGGGACCAGGCGGCGGAGCGGCCCGGGCGCCCGCCCCTGGACGGCGGCGACGCGTGGTCATCCGAGGTACGAGCGGCATTTGAGGCCACCGCGACGGCTCTGGGGGTCGGAGGCACCTCATGACCGGCCGATCCGGTGGCGTGGGCGCCGTGGCGTCGCTGGTTGGCCGCCAACGGAGTCACGTCGGTGGCACCGACGTTCATCACCGGGCCCCTCGACAAGATGCTGGCGCAGGTGGAGGACGCCCACCGCCACGCTGGGGCCTCACCAGGCTCCGCTCAGGCAGGCGCCCGGCTGTTGGGTGCTCACCTGGAAGGCCCGTTCATCTCACCCGATCGGCTGGGAGCCCATCGGGCCCAATGGCGGCGCGATCCCGACTCCAAGCATCTTGTCGCCCTCGCTGGCGTGACCCCCGGAGCACTGGGCATTGTCACGCTGGCACCTCGGCAACGCCCAGCGTGGCCTCCACCAACGCGAACCCGGCGTGCTCGTCACCGACGCGGTGGCCGACGCCGGGGTGAGCAAGGTCGCCCCGACCGTGAGCACCCACCCGTCAGGCGCCGACGACGCCCCCGTGCTGGCGGGCGGCATCCACACCGGGGCGATGGTGGTGGCGGGACTGATCAGCGCCGGGTTTGACCCCGGCTGGGTCGTGGACTCGTTCACTCGAGTGCCGGCCCGCACGATCGGGTGCGATCAACTGGGCACCCTCGAGGTGGGCAGATGGGCCGATCTGGTGCGCTGGACTTCGGACTGGGCCGTCGAGTCAACCTGGATCGCAGGTGAGCGCACGGCCAATCGGACGGGGGTCAGCCCCAGCGACCGAAGCGACGCGCACACCGGGTGAGGATGCCCCGACCCGGCGGGCACTCCCCCGCCGACCGGGCACGGCCCCACACATCGCCCTCGACGGGACGCCCATGACCGGGCAGCAGGTAACGAACATCCAACGCCCGCAGTCGCTCCTCGGTGGCGGAGTGCGCCCGTCGATCCACCCACTCGGGGTTGAACCAGGCGCGACCATCGTGTGTCAACACCTCGTCCCCGGACATCAGCGTGGCCGAATCTGCGTGGTACAGAGAGATCGAGTCGTCGGTGTGCCCCGGGGTGGCGATCACGGTCCAGCCGGGCGCGCCGGGCACCGGGTCGCCATCGGCAAGGTACCCGGACGGAATGAACGGCAGGGCAAACGTGGGGCGCCGACCGTAACCATCGGTGCGGCCCACTTGGGCAAGCTCGCGCAACGCGGCCGGCTTGAACGGGTGCTGCCCCATCATCGGAAGAAACCGCACGTTGGCGTCGACCCCGAAGTTTCGTGGCGTTTCGCCCTCCAGGTAGTGGCGACACCGCTCAGGCAGCAGCGCCCGAGCCGCCGTCTGGTCCAACACCGTCGACATGCCGCCGACGTGGTCACTGTGACCGTGCGTGGCCAGCACCGCAGTGACGTCCTCCGGCTGACGACCGGCACCCCGGAGGGAGTTGAGGGCACCCTGGGCCGATGACGGCAGCCCGGCGTCCACCATCACGACCGACCCGTCGTCGCCCAAGATGGCGTAGCACGTGAACATCCAGCGGGACGCCGCCAGCACCGGCAGGTCGAACACGCTGCCGTCGGTCATCTCCGCATCAGATGGTCTTGCGGATCAGCTCGACGACGGCCTCGGAGTCGTTGGCGTCGTCGCCCCGGTCGCCAAGGTTGCGGGCCCGATCCTCGGCTGCGGCCTTCTTGGCCTCCGCCTTGGTGTGGCGGGCGCGTTCCAGGGCCGCCTCGGTGCCGTGCTCGACGATGTAGTCGGCCCACTCGACGAGGGTGTCCACCATCTCGTCCTCGGGCACGACCGCCACGTTCTCGCCCTTGACGAACAGGTGGCCCCGTTTGTTGCCGGCTGCAATGCCAAGGTCGGCATCACGGGCCTCACCCGGGCCGTTGACCACACAACCCATCACGGCAACCTGCAGCGGGATCTGCCGTTCCCCGAAGGCCTTCTGTGCGGCTTCGGCCACGCCGATCACGTCAACCTCGGCCCGGCCACACGACGGACAGGCGATCAGGTCCACACCCTTGCGCTCCCGCAGGCCCATCGCCTCGAGCAACTGCCGGCCGGCGCGGGCCTCCTCCACCGGGTCGGCGGTGAGCGAGTAGCGGATGGTGTCGCCAATGCCCTCGGCCAGCAGCGTGGCGATGCCGGCGGTTGCCTTGATGTAGCCGCCCGGCAGCGGACCGGCCTCGGTGACACCCAGGTGCAGCGGAAAGTCGGTGACGTCGGCCAGTTGCCGGTAGGCCTCGATCATCAGCGGCACGTTGGAGGCCTTGACCGAGATCTTCACATCGGTGAAGTCGACCTCCTCGAAGTAGGCCAGCTCCATCTGTGCCGACTCAACCATGGCCTCCGGGGTGACCTTGCCGCCGTACTTCTCGTACAGCTTGGGGTCGAGCGAACCGCCGTTCACACCGATGCGGATGGGCACACCCCGATCCTTGGCCTCCATGGCCACGGTCTTGATGTGCTCCGGACGACGGATGTTGCCCGGGTTGAGCCGCAGGCAGGCCACCCCCGCCTCGAGCGCCGCCAGCGCCATCTTGTACTGATGGTGGATATCGGCGACGATCGGCACCGGGCTTCGCGGCACGATACGGGCCAGACCCTCGGCCGCCTCGGTCTCGTTGCACGTGCAGCGCACGATGTCGGCGCCCGCAGCAGCAAGCGCGTAGATCTGGGCCAGCGTGCCGTCCACGTCGGCGGTCTTGGTGATCGTCATCGACTGAACGGTCACCGGCGAACCACCACCCACGGGAACGTCACCAACCATGATCCGGCGGGTCGGCCGTCGCTCGATGCTGCTGGAAGCTCCTGGGTCCATGCCGTCCTTTTTTTGGGGCCGTCCTCCGCTGGGGAAGCGGTGCTACATCTTGAACGGGTCCACTACGTCCAGGTACACCGTACTGAGGAACAGCAACCCCAACACGCCGACCACCACCACCGCCACCGGGTACATCTTGGCCGGGTCGATGAAGTAGCGACGGTTGTCGCCCCTCATCTTCTCGCGAACCTTCTCGTAGCAGGCGATGGCGATGTGCCCGCCGTCGAAGGGCAACAGCGGCACCAGGTTGAAGAGGCCGATAAAGATGTTCAGCAGCGCCAGCAGTCCCAGGAGAGCGCCCCAATTGGCCTCGGCAAAGCCGGCGGCCATCGACGCCGCCCCCACCATCGAGATGGGACGTGTTGCGTTCTTGTCGAAGTTGGCCTCCTGGGCGGCCGCCGCCGGGGTGGGCACGTTGGAGGCCTCCTCGCCGCCGGGACCCGTCGTGGCCGCCCGGCCGAAGAAGCCGACCAGATTGGCGGGGTTCATCACCTTGACCAATCCGGTGACCGAACCGGTCGCCATCTCCCAAAACGCCCCGGGTGTTGCGGCCAACGCCTGCACTGGGCTCATGCGCACCTCGCCGGCCTCGGAGGTGGTGCCGATCATGCCCTGCGGCCTGGTGGCTGCAACGGCCGTGCCCAGGTCCAGGTCGGCGGTCTGGGTCGCCCCTCCGTCCGCCGGCGTGTACGCGATCTCAAGGACTCCACCGGCAGAGTCGGCGGCCGCTGCCTTCAGGTCGGCGGGCGTGGTGATGGGTACGTCGTTGATTTCGGTCACCAGGTCGTTCTCCGACAGGCCTGCGTCCAGCGCGCGCTGGCCAAACGCCTTCACGACCGGACCATTATCGGTGAAGAACAGGCCGAAGTCCTCGCCAACCGTGCCGATGATGGCGGCACGGCTGCCCAGCGTGGCCGTGAGAACCAACTCCCGGCCGTCCCGCTCGACGACGAGCGGCACCGTTTCCCCGGGACGCGAGGCGACCTCGGCCCCAAGGTCGCCGAGATCGCGCACGGGGTCGCCGTCGACCGACAGCACCCGATCCCCCGGCAACATACCGGCGGCCTCGGCTGCCGAACCCGGTACCACCGTCTCGACCGACCACTGCGCTGGGTCGGCCTGACCGAAGAAGGCGAACTGGCAGAACAACAGGATGAGCGCCATCAGGAAGTGCATGGCCGATCCGGCCGAGGCCATGGTCACCCGGTGTTTGAAGGAGGCCTCCCGGTAGCTTCGGGGCTCGTCGGAGGCCGACACCTCTTCATCGCGCAACATGCCGGGAACCTTCACGAACGCACCGGCCGGGATTGCTCGAATGCCGTATTCGGTCTCGCCCCTGCGAATCGACCAGATCCGTGGGCCGAACCCGACGAAGAACTGGGTGACCTTCATGCCCGCCCGTTTGGCGGTGAGGTAATGCCCAAACTCGTGCATGGTGATCATGAACACCAGCGACAGGATCACGACCAGGAGGGCCAGGCCCTGCCACCACCACAGCCCAACAAGCGCGGCGACAACCAACAAGAGTCGCCAGGCACCCGCCCGCTCGATCTCGGGCTCCGGGAGCGATCCGTCGGGAACGACATTGGTGGTTGCGGTGGAAGTCTGCGGCTTCTCGGATGACCCGCGCTCTGACGAATCAACTTCGTTCTGAGCGTGTGTCGCGGGCTCCGTGGGGCCGACGACGTTTGGCTCATCGGGGATGGTGCTCGGCGTGTCACTCACGTCGGTCATGTCGGGGGTGTACTCCTCAACGGCGGCCCGAAATGATGTGGCGGGTCACCTCGCGTGCGCGTCGATCGGCGTGTAAAACGGAACCAACGCTGTCGGCCAGTGTGCCATCCCATTGGCCGAGTGCCTCATCGGTCAGCTCACCAATGGCCGTCCAGCGCAGCCCCCCGCTGAGAAACGCCTCAACCACCACCTCGTTGGCCGCCGACAGCCACGCCGGCGCCGTCTGGCCCAGCCGTCCGGCCGCATAGGCCAGATCGAGGCATCGGAAGGTGGTCCGATCTGGCGGCTCGAAGTTGAGCGTGACCGCGCGGGTCCAGTCCATGGCCCCAAACGCGGAGCCCATGCGGTCGGGGTAGGTCAGGGCGTAACCAATCGGCAGGCGCATGTCAGGCATCGACACCTGGGCCATCGTGGTGCCATCGGAGAACTCGGCCATCGAGTGCACGATGGACTGCGGGTGCACCACGACGTCGATGTCGTCGTAGTCGACCCCGAACAGCTCGTGGGCCTCGATGACCTCCAGGCCCTTGTTCATCAGCGTGGACGAGTCAATGGTGATCTTGGGTCCCATCGACCAGGTGGGGTGGTCGAGCGCCTGCTCAACGGTGACGTCTGCCAGCTCGGCCGCGGTTCGCCCACGGAAGGGACCCCCGGAGGCCGTCAACACCACCCGGGCCAGACGATCCGGATGGTCGTTGGCCCTGAGGCACTGGTGGATGGCGCAGTGCTCGGAGTCCACCGGCACCAGTTCGGCTCCATGCGTGGCTCGGGCCCGTTGCACCACGGGCCCTCCGGCGATCAGGCTCTCCTTGTTGGCCAGGCCCAACCGCTTGCCGGCGTTCAGGGTGGCCAGGGTGACGCCAAGCCCGGCAAAGCCCACCACACCGTTGATCACCACGTCCGCCGAAGCCGCGGCGGCCTCGAGCGCCGCCGGACCCACGTCGAGGGTTGTGCCGGCGGGAAGTCGGCCGGCCAGGTCGGCCGCCCGCGACTCGTCGGTGATCACCACCACATCGGGGTGAACCTCGGCAGCCTGTTGGGCGATGAGTTCAACCGAACCATGCGCGCTCAGCGCCGAGACCCGAAACCGCTCAGGTTCGGTGGCGATGACCTCCAGCGTCTGGGTGCCAATCGAACCGGTCGAGCCGAGTACCGCCACGTCGATCATGGTCAACCTTGCTGTTCTACCAGCCCGTGACGGTGACGAAGTACGCCACCGGCAACACGAACAGCAGCGCATCGAAACGATCGAGAATGCCACCGTGTGCGGGCAACAGCGTTCCCATGTCCTTGATCTGCAGATCGCGCTTGAGCAACGACTCGCTCAGATCGCCCAGCGGCGCCGCCAACGGGCACAGCACCGCGAACAGCGCCGTGCGGGTCGAGAATCCCTCGCTCCCCAGGAGCGCCGGCGAGGTGACGGTGAGGTACACGAACGTGACGAGGATCGAAACGACCACGCCGCCCAACAGGCCCTCCTGGGTCTTGTTTGGACTGATCGCCCGCAGCGAGCCGCCCAACGGCGAGGCCCCCATCGTTTTGCCGATGAAATACCCGGCCGTGTCGTAGGTGACCGCAGCCACCACGGCCCCGAAGAGCAGCCACGCTCCGCCCTTACCATCCGGAGAAATGCGACCCAGGCCGATAAGGAGCGACGCGAAGCTTCCGAGACCGCCGACGTAGAGCATGCCCAACATCGTGGCGCCCAGGTTCTGTACCGGCTGATCACCCGGCGACACGAACAGGTACCACAGCAACCCGGCCAAGATCGTGAGACCCAGCACGATGGGGTAGGCAGCCGATCCAGCCTGATAGGCGCCGATGACCAGCCCGACGATGCCCGCCAGGCCGACCAGACCGGCCGGGGTGTACCCGCCGCGGTGCAACGCTCCCATCATCTCGGTGCCTGCCAGGCCGAGCACCACAACGATCAGGATCATCGCCGGGATCTGGCCCAGCGCAAACGCCGCCACCCCGACGGCCACCAGTCCGAGGCCAACCATGATCGCCTGAGGCAGGTTGCGCTCGCCGCTCGCCGGCTCGGGCGCACGCCGTCTGGGCATCGGTGACGGTCGCCCACCGTCTGCGTTCGCCTCGGGCGGCCGGGTGCGGGGACGCTGCAGGTCGCCGCTGGGCTCGGCGGGCTGGCGACCCTGCGGTCGCCGTGCATCGGTACCCTGCTGAGGGGGCGCCGGCGGAGCGGCCACACCCCCACCTGGTGGCCGACGGCCCGGTCCGGGAGCACCCTGGGACCTACCTGCCGGTACTCCCGGACGGGGTGCTTCGCTTTGGGCACGGGGCCGGGGGGCGGGCGGAGCCCCTGCTGAAGGCGGAACCGACGGGGTCGCCTCCGTGGATGGGCCGGCGCCAGATCCTGGGCGCTCAGCAACGGAGGTTGGTTGATCGGCCGGATCGATCGAGTAGTTGTCGGAGAGGTACGGGTCGTCCTCGGGGCCGATGCCTGCATCGTCAAGCGCGCCAACCCGCAGGTGGGTGTCGGCCAGGTCGTCGAAGGCCATCGGCGCCTCGTCGCCACGGGTTTGGCTTTCACCCCGGTACACGGGGCCCGTCACCGGCCCGTGTTGGCCGGTGCTCACCACCGCCGGCACTTGGCCGGTGGGTGGCGCCGACCAGTCGGGCAGTTCGAAGCCGTCGTCGGGATCGGCTGCGTCCTCGGGACGCACCAACGCTCCGGTATCACCCTCATCAAACCACGATGCGAATGGGTCGTCGTCCTCTGGCCCAGCCATCACACCTCCATCAAATCAGCGGTCTTGGTCTCGATGGCCTCGTCAACCTGTGCCTCATAGGTCTTGGCCAACCGATCGATCTTCTCGATCGCCCGACGCGCGTCGTCTTCGGAGATCTCCGAATCCTTCTCCAAGGCCTCCACGTCTTTACGGGCGTCGCGCCGCGTGCCCCGCAGCGAGTTCTTCCCATCCTCGGCCTTCTGCCGGGCCAGCCGCACAAAGTCTCGTCGTCGCTCCTCGGTGAGCTGCGGAAACGCCAGACGGATGTTGACGCCGTCGTTGCTGGGGTTGAGGCCCAGGTTCGATTCCTGGATGGCTCGCTCGATCGCCGACATGGCGCCCTTGTCAAACGGTGTCACCACCAGCATGCGCGCGTCGGGTACCGAGAACGAGGCCAGCTGCTGGAGCGGGGCCATCGCGCCGTAGTACTCGACCATGAGCTTCTCGACGAGCGCGGGATTTGCCCGGCCCGTGCGGATGGAGGCCAGATCGGAACGTGTGTGGGCGACAGCACGCTCCATGCGATCGGCGGCATCGTCACAGATGAGGGAGACCAGTTCTTCGCTCATGGTTGACCCACCCTACCGATGCCGCACCCCCAAGGCGGGGAGGGTCGCACTCCCTAACTGACCAGGGTGCCGATGCGTTCGCCTGCAAGAAGACCGGCCAGGTTGCCCGGCCCCATCAAATCGAACACAACGATGGGCAGCTCGTTGTCCATGCACAGGCTGGTGGCCGTGGAGTCCATCACCTTCAAGCCCTGCGACAGAACGTCGAGGTAACTCACCTCGGTCAGCAATTCCGCATCCGGGTCGACCTTGGGATCGGCCGAATACACGCCCTCGGTGCCCGAGTGGGTTCCCTTCAACATCACTTCGGCTTCGATTTCAACCGCCCGCAGGGCAGCCGCCGTGTCGGTGGTGAAGAAGGGGTTGCCGGTACCGGCGGCAAAGATGACCACGCGGCCCTTCTCAAGGTGCCGCATGGCCCGCCGCCGGATGTACGGCTCGGCCACCTGTTGCATGTGGATCGCCGATTGGACCCGGGTTTCCTGGCCCAGCCGTTCCAGCGTCTCCTGCAACGCCAGCGCATTGATGGCCGTGGCCAACATGCCCATGTAGTCGGCCTGAGTCCGGTCCATGCCCGCGCCGGCGCCGGTGAGGCCACGCCAGATGTTGCCGCCGCCGACCACGACGGCGAGGGCCACGTCAAAGCGCCGCTTCACCTCGACGATGTCGTTGGCCAGCCGGGTGACCACCTCGCCATCGATACCGCTGCCGGCATTACCGGCAAACGCTTCGCCCGAGAGCTTGAGAAGGACCCGGGACCAACGTGGAGTTGTCATGGGGGGAGAGGTTACGACTCGCCGATGATCGCCTGGGCGAAGCGGACCACCGATGCGTCGCCGAGACGATCGTCCACCGTCTGCTTCTCGCCAAACATTCCCTGCTCGGGCAGGACGCGCTCGGCGTACCAGGCACCCATGCGGCCCTCGACGATTTTGGGCACCGCCTGCTCGGGCTTGCCCTCCTTGCGGGTGAGGTCCTCGAAGCTCAGGCGGGCCTTGGCGGCCAGCTCATCCGACACCTCGTCCCGGCTCATGGCCGTGGGCTTGGCGAACGCAATGTGCAGCGCCACCTCGTGCACCAGGTCGGCGTCGTCGGTGCCGGTCACCTCGACCAGCACGCCGTTCACCCCGCGCCCGTCCTGGATGTGGAGGTAGGCGTCCAACACGTTGCCCTCGGCCGCCTCAAAGCGCACTGCCGAACCGATCTCGATGTTCTCACGCTTGGCGATCTTCAGGTTGTCGAGATCCTCGGCCACCTCGGACACGGCCTCGGGCCCACCGGCGAGAACGGCATCGGCCAGCTTCTGCGCAAGTGCGATGAAGTCCTCGGCCTTGGCCGAGAAGTCGGTCTCCGACTTCAGCTGCACCATGGCGGCAACAGAGCCCGCCGTGGCCATGGCCACGGCGCCCTCGTTGTTTTCGCGATCTTCGAGCGCCGCGACCTTGGTCAGGCCCTTTTCACGCAGGATGCGTGCCGCCTTGTCCCGGTCGCCCTCAGCCGCAAGCAGGGCCTTCTTGCAGTCCATCATGCCTGCGCCCGTGGCGTCACGCAGCGCCTTGACGTCCTTTGCGGTGACCTCGCTCATGCTTCCTCCGTGCTGCTCGTCGAGTCGGCGACCACAGCGGTGGGCGCGGGCTCTTCGGCGGCTGCGGGCTCGGCGCTCTGCTCTGCCGCTGCTGGGGTGGCCTTGGGCTCGCTCAGGCGACGCTCGCGCTCGGCGGCCTGGGCGGCTGCCTCATTGCGGGCCTGGTCCTGAGCAGCCTGATGGGCGGCCTTCTCCTCGGGAGTGCGCTCGATGGGCTTGGGCGTCTCAGGGGCGGAGGCGGGTGAGGGGTCACCGTGGCCTCGCTTGTTGCGGATCTGACGACCCTCGTTGACCGCGTCGGAGATCACGCGGCTCATCAGGCTGCCCGAGCGGATGGCGTCGTCGTTACCGGGGATGACGTAGGTGATGATGTCCGGGTCGCAGTTGGTGTCCACCACGGCCACGATGGGCAGGCCCAGCTTGTTGGCCTCGGTGACGGCGATATCTTCCTTCTTCGTGTCCAGAATGAACACGGCGTCAGGCAACGACTCGAGATCGCGGATGCCGCCCAAATAGCGTTCCAGCTTGGCCAGCTCACGGGTGAGCAGCAATGCCTCCTTCTTGGGCATCGCCTCAAACTCGCCGGAGTCCCGCATGCGCTGGTACTCCTTCATCTTCTTGATCCGCTTGGAGATCGTCTCGAAGTTGGTGAGCATGCCACCCAACCAGCGCTCGTTGACATACGGCATGCCGCAGCGCTCGGCGTAGCTCTGCACCGAATCCTGAGCCTGCTTTTTGGTGCCGATGAACATCACCGAACCACCGTCGGCAACCAGGTCACGCACAAAGATGTAGCTGTCGCGCACCCGCTCGAGGGTTTGACGCAGATCGATCAGGTAGATGCCGTTGCGCTCGCCGTAGATGAAGCGCTGCATCTTGGGGTTCCAACGACGCGTCTGGTGTCCAAAGTGGACACCCGCATCGAGGAGTTCCTTCATGGTGACGACTGGGGCCATGGTGGTGGTTCCTTCCTTCGGTTCGACGATTCCCGGGGGCGATGCGCGCAAGGCGACCGAAGGTGCGCCCGGGTGATGATGTCTTGGCAGTACCGACCCGTTTGGGCCGACCGGCGATGCTAACGCCTGATCGACCGCTGATCACAGTTGGTTTCAATCACCGCTCCGCCGTCCCACTCACTCCACGAGCACGGCGGGAGACCCGCCAAAGAAGGCGGCGGGGTCCAGGTAGCGACGTCCGTCAAGAAGGCCCAGGTGCAGGCGGGTGACCGTGCGACCCACCGGTCCCCCCTGAGCCACCGACTGGCCCGACCTCACGAAGATGTCTCCCAGACCGGTGTAGGTGCTGCGCAGCCCGGACGGGTGATCGATCGAGACGACACCCCGGCCGGCTACTTGGCCCGCAAAGGCCACGACGCCATCGCCAATGGCCCGCACCGGCGTGCCCGGGGCTGTGGCGTACTCGATACCCCGGTTGCCCGGGCCGAATGGGCCCGACGGAGCCCGAAACGGGTCTGCTATCGGCGCGTCCACGGGAGGGACGAACCTGGGCCGGGACCCGTTCCAGGTGGGTCGGTCCCCTGGCCGGGCCGTTGGGGTCACCGGGGCCTTCGGCTCCGCCCCCGGGAGCGGTGTTAACGGGCCCAACAGCACGATCGCCAACGAGGCGGCCAGCGAACGGAACGTCGACATCGGTCTACAGGTGCGCGTTGCCGAGGGTGTGGAACCGACTTCGCAACCCAACCACGGCCTTGGCGTGAATTTGACACACCCGCGATTCGGTCACTCCAAGCACGCCACCGACCTGCGCCATCGTCAACCCCTCGATGTAATACATGCCCATCACCTCGCGCTCACGCTCTCCCGCCGCTGCAAAGGCCTCAACCAACAGCTGTCGTTCCGACACCAGATCCATGTACACCAACGGGGAGCGTGAGTCGTCCGTCATCTCGAGCTCATCACCCCCCGGACCTGTCAGCTCATCGAGCGCGACCAGGCCCGCCGTGCTGATTTGGGACTGCGCATGGTTCAACTGCCCCTCGGTCCAGCTCAAGGCCTCAGCCAACTCCTCGTCGCTGGGTGCCCTGCCCATCTTGGCCTGCAGATGGCCGGATCTCTCCTCGATCTTGCGGGCCTTGGTGCGCACCGAGCGGGGCACCCAGTCCATCGATCGCAGCTCATCGGTCATCGCTCCGCGGATGCGGGGGATGGCAAAGGTCTCAAACTTGAACCCACGTTCTGGTTCGAATCGCTCGACTGCCTCGATCAGCCCGAACATGCCCGCCGACACCAGGTCGCCCACCTCCACATTGCGGGGCAGCCCCGCCGCCAGGCGGCCTGCCACATACTTCACCACGGCGGCGTAGTGCTCGATCAACCGGTCTCGCTGCCACCTGATGCCCTCGTCCCGATACTGCCGCCACAGGTCACCGAGTTCGGATTCGGACACCGGCCGACCATCGGGTCCGGCGATGGACACGTCAGGCCCTGGGATGCGCCGAGTGCACAGCCGTTCGCATGCGCTCCCGGCTGACGTGGGTGTAGATCTGAGTGGTCGCAAGGTCCGAGTGGCCCAGCAGTTCCTGCACCGAACGAAGGTCCGCGCCACCGTCGAGCAAGTGGGTGGCGAAGCTGTGCCGCAACGCATGAGGGTGGGTGGGCACGGGCGAACGACGGTCGACGATTCGACGCACGTCCCGTGGGGCAAGCCGCTTTCCGCGGGAGTTTCGAAACAGCTCGGGCCCGCACCCCACCGCAGGGTTGCCGGGTCCGGGTGCACCCAACTGCGAATCGGCCCGAGCGAGGTGATCCCGCACCGCAGCCACCGCGGCGTCGCCCATCGGCACCAGTCGTTCCTTCGAACCCTTGCCGAGCACCCGAACAACGCCCCGATCAAGGTCGAGGTCCCCGATGTCGGTGCCGCACAGCTCCGAGACCCGCAGCCCCGACCCGTACAACAGTTCCAACACGGCGTCGTCGCGCCGAGCGGTGGGCCGATCCGGCTGGGCATCCTCATCGAGCAACTGCGCCAACTCGTCGGCGCGAAGCACCCGAGGTAACCGCTGGGCGCCTCGGGGGGTGCTGAGGCCGGCGGTGGGGTCGGTGACGATGGTGCCTTCTCGAAGATGCCAACGGACGAGGTGTCGAACCGAGGCAAGGGATCGGGCCAACGTGGCGGGCGCAAGGCCGGCGGCCGCCCGCGAACGCAACCAGGCCCGAACATCGTCACGTTGCAGGGATGATGGATCGGGGACGTCTGCGGCAGCACAGAAGGCGATGAACCCCACCAGGTCCCGGCGGTAGGCCGAACGCGTCGAGGAGGCCAGGGCGGCGCCCCCAACCACATCGTCGAGGCGCCAGGATTCTCTGGAAGCAACATCCATACAGATGTGTTTGAGGCTATCGGACCATTCCGCAATTCCATTGGCAACCGGGCACAGCGGCCCGCGGGCGCGCACTCACCACTCATTGGCCCCGCCCCGTCTGCTCGTACCACCCTGCCCGTTCCACCAGGGCACCCCGCTCGCACAGGCGGCCGACAGCACCGGCCACCTCCAGCAACGTCGCCTGTACCTCCGACCGCTCGAGCGCATCGGCGATTCGTTCCAGGCTGACGCTCTGCCAGCCGGCCGCCGCCAATACGGCCGCCTCAACCGGATCTGTTGGCGTGTCCTCCACGGTTGATCCATCCGTTGAGGCACGATCGGTGATCTCGGCAACACCGGGAAGCGAATTCTGGCGAGCATCAGCATGTGGGCGACGGCGCGCGGCGGGCCGGACCGGTTCACAACTGCTCGCCTGACGGGAGAGGGCGCACAGCACGTCCGTCACGTCGACGCAGGGGTCGCAGCCTTCCGAGATCAGCAGGTTGGTGCCCTCCGCCACCCGTGACCGCACCGAGCCCGGCACCGCCAACACCGGCCGCGACCGGTCGATGGCCTCGCGCACCGTGTGCATCGAGCCACCCGAACGCGCCGACTCAACCACGACCACCACGTCTGCGAGCGTCGCCAGCAGGCGGTTGCGCGCCGGGAAACGCCATGCGTTGGGCGCCACCCCCGGAGGCCACTCCCCCAACAACCCGCCACCGGCGGAGACCTGGCCCCACAGCACCCGGTGCTCCGGCGGGTACACCTGATCAGGCCCACACCCGATCACTCCGATCGTCAAGGTCGGCGCGACGCCCAACGCGCCGCGATGAGCGGCGGCGTCGATACCCCGGGCCATACCCGAGAGCACCGTGATGCCGCGTCCAGCCAGTTCGGCGCCCAGTTCGGCAGCCACCTCCTTACCCACCTGAGAGGCCCGGCGGGTACCGATGATGGCCACGGTTGCCTCCCCGTGGCCGGGGCCCGCACCCCGACCACGGCGAATCAGGACCGCCGGAGCACGCGGATCATCCGCCAGACGATCGGGGTAGCCCACATCGCACGGAAGAAGCGCCCGGGCGTCGGCGCTTGCGAGGGCCCGGGCGGTGCGGGCCACCACGTCGCCGACCGCCACCTGTTGCTTCCACACCCGCCACCGCTCGGACGTCACCTCGGCACACACCGGAGCGTCTGCGGACTGAACGAGTGCCAGTGCCGTCCGGGGGCCTGGGTCGCCACACCAACGAGCGAGCAACCCCATACCCATGCCTTCCAAACCGGCGAGGGTTGCCGCCGAGACCGCAGCATCCGAGCCGACGCCAGGCCCTTGTTGGGTCTCCGCGCCACCGTCCATCTCGGCAGCGCCCACCGCGCCGCCGTCCATCGCGCCGCCGCCCATCTCGGCAGCGTCCATCGCGCCGCCGCCCATCACGCCACCGCCGCCAGGGCCACGCCAACCTCGGCCCGAAGACCCAACGCCACCTGCATTGTGGGGGCGTCCAGCGTGCCGTCGGCACCGTCAAGGTCGCGCAGCGTCAACGCCACAGCGCGCACCCTGGCCATGCCGCGGCCGCTCAGCCGACCGCTGCGCAATGCCGAGTCCAAGACCGCTCTGGCCTCGGGCGTCAGCCGGGTATGGTCCTCCAACTCCGCCAGGCTGAGTTCCCGGTTGGCCGACACCCCACGACGTCGGGCCGCACCGCGTGCCTGGGCGACACGTTCCGCCACCGCTGCCGAAGTCTCGCCGGGCGGAGCGTCCACCAAGTCCTCGGGTGCCATGGCTTCCACACGCACTCGAAGATCAAACCTGTCGAGGAGCGGCCCCGAGATCCGCCGCGCATAACGACGCAGGGCCGGCTCGCTGCACCGGCAGCGTTCGGGCGTACCCGCACCGCAGGGGCACGGGTTCATCGCCGCAATCAGCAGGCAACGGGCGGGAAACGACACCGACGCGTGGGCCCGGCTGACCCTGATCGATCCGTCTTCCAACGGCTGGCGCAACGCGTCGAGCGCGTGGGCGGGGAACTCGGCCAGTTCATCCAGAAACAACACGCCCCCGTGAGCCAGGCTGACCTCGCCGGGCCGCATCTGCGAGCTTCCCCCGCCGACGAGCGACACCACCGTGGCGGTGTGGTGCGGGGCACGAAAAGGGGCGGTCACCACCAGTTCTCCCGCTGCATCGCACCGCAACGGGCCAACACCCGCGGGGCCGCTGTCCGCCGCCCCAAGGCCAAACAGCGACCCGGCAGCCGAGTGCACCCGGATCACCTCAGCCCCGCGCACGTCGTCCAACGGCGGCAGCAACCCCACGCTGCGCTGCGCCAGCATCGTCTTGCCCGAACCAGGCGGCCCCAGCATCAGCAGGTGATGGCCGCCACCGGCCGCAACCTCAAGGGCCTTGCGAGCCAGGCGATGGCCGCGCACCTCCGACAGGTCGGGACCCGGCGCCACCGGTGACACCACCAGGTCGGGCGGGTCCGGCCAGAACCGATCCCCCGAAAGCGCCGACACCACGTCCGCCAGGTTGGTGCCCACCAGCACCTCACGGTTGGACAGCTGTGCCTCGGCGGCGTTCTCGGCCGGAACGACCACCCGCATGGCCTGGGTCGCCTCCACCAACGGCAACGCACCCCGCACGCCGCGGACCGTGCCGTCCAGACCCAGTTCGCCAAGCAGCCCGACGCTCTCCACCGCTGAGGCCTTCAGCTGGCCCGATGCCACCAGGTAGGCGACGGCGATGGGCAGGTCCAGCGCCGAGCCACTCTTGCGCAGTCCCGACGGCGCCAGGTTCACCGTCACCACCTCGCTGCCGCTGAACCTCAGGCCCGCGTTGATGACCGCTGCTCGGATTCGGTCGCGCGATTCACGGCAGGCCGCATCGGGCAGACCCACCATCACAAATCGGGGTAGCCCGGTCTTGGCGACGTGCACCTCCACCCAAACGCCTCGGCCCTCGACGCCGAGCAGCGTTGCAGACGCAATGGTGGCCAACATGTTTGCCTCGTGTCCTGTGAGCGGGGAGGCAAGGTGTGGGCCACCTGCGAGCCATGGTTCGACCTTACGGTGGCTCCCCGGCCGCGAGAACCCCGAAACGCGGGTAGCGCGACCCGCGCCTCGATCCCGCGGCTCATTCGGGCGCGGATTCGCAGGGTTGGTGTGTCGTGGGCCCGGTCGGTCGGGCACACTGGTGCCATGGGCTTCAACCCTCATCAGAAGACCGACAAGACACCCGCCGACTTCCTGATCGTGATCGCCGCCCTGGTGGTGTGCGCCGGCCTGGTGGTCTGGGGCATTTTCGGGTGAGCCGACCTCGCCGGCGCCAGGCTCCAACCGACCCGTTCGATCCCGGCTCGGTCGAGGTTCGCCGCATCCAGCCCTACCAGGCCAACAAGACCTACACCTGCCCCTGGTGCAACCGGGAGCTCCCTCGGGGTCTTGGCCATGTGGTGGTCGTGCCCGACGGCGCCGCCGACCTTCGCCGCCATTGGCACCACGGTTGCTGGGAGAAGCGGGTCAGGGCCAGGTGATCCGGCCAGGACGCGTTGCTGTCAGCCGATGGCATCGACCTGGAGCGTGTCCCCGGCGGGCTGCAGCACGGCGGTGCCGTCCAGGCTGATCACGGCCGGTTCGGTCGGCGCCTGTGGCCCCACCTCGATCACCTTGCCCGCTTCGGTCACCACCACCAACTCCGACGGCGGCTCGGCAGGCGGCCCCGAGGTATCCGCAGGAGCGGAGCCGCGCGATGGCGAAGTGGTCCCGGAAACCACGCTGGTGGCCGAACCCTCGCTCGTCACGTCGCCGGCATCGTCGTCGCTCAGGTCGCCCAATTGCGCCACGCCCAGGAGCGCCCGATTTGCACCCCCGCCATACAGCTCGACCAGCGGAGTCTCGTAGGTGGCTACCGAGCGTTCGGTCGCGTCACCGGTGCCGACATCCAACCTGCTGACCGTCACCTCGCTGCCTCCGTCCCTGCTGGGGCCCACCGTGATGTCCGTCAGGATTCCCGCTCCGCACATCAGCGCACCCGCCAGTCGGGCATCGAAGCCGTCGATGTCCACCTCGAAGAGCCGGGGCGCCTCACCCTGCCGCTTCGCCGCCGGCGTGGGAATCACCTCCACGGTGCGCGATGGGGGCTCCAACACACCGCGGTGTTCCGGCGATGACAGCACGAATGCGGCATCGTCACCGGCGCAGAACCGAGAGCGGGGGCTGTCAAACTCCTCTCCGCCTTGCGAGGCCTCCGCAGCATCCCGGAGGGCCGCGTTGTCGTACGGCGCCGACCGGAATGCCTGACCGGCCTCCTTGATCGTGCGGGCATCCACCCAGTAGGCGGTCACCTCGGTGTCGGTTCGGACCGACACCAACACCAACGACCCGCTCGACCCCACCACCTCATAGGTACCAGGGTCGTCCCACAGATCGCCGGACCCCTTCACCTCGCCGTCGACGCTCAGCCCGATACCTCCGACACCCCCGCACACCCCGGAGGTACCCTGACACGACGAATTGAGGATGAACCAACTCCCATCGGACAACTGGGTACCGGCGATCATCCCACCGTCGGCAGGCCAGTCGACCTGCCCGTCGGCGCCCACCTTCACCAGGTGTGTCGGCCGACCCGGCTCGCCGGTAGCCACCAGAAACTCCGATGCTCCGGCCACCACGGGCCCCTCATTGGGCTTCACCGAGATCGGCCGGGCGCTGGTCGAGTCGTCGAGCCCTCCGCTGCATCCCGTCGCAACGAGCGCGATCGCCGTCATCAGCCCCACCGCAGCGGCCGTACGGGTCCCAAACCGCCGGCGCCGTCCCATACAAAGACGGTAGCCGCTTGGAAAGTAAGGAAAGGTCATTGCCTTCTTTGAACATCTCGGCCCAACGGCCCACACCAGCCTGCCCGGCGGGCCGGCTACTCGGCGACGAGCGGCTCGATCCGGCACGATTCAGGAACTGGTTGGTCGAAGTCATCGAGCGCGGCCACCTTGCCCCTGCGGTACAGATCTTCCCGCACTGCCTCTTGAAAGATCTTCGATGCCGGCAGGCCGTGCTCCTTGACCTGCTGGTACAGATCTTTGGGGAGGCACAGCTGGATGCGTGGCATGCGCCTACTACCCCAGCACGTCGCCTCCCCCTCGTGGCAGAGCCATCAGAAGGCACCCTCGATCACGGAGACCTTGCCCGCAAGCACCGACGCCACGTCGAAGCGAACCTGTCCAACGCCGCCACCACACTCGGCCAGCCACGCAGCCCCAAGGCGCCGAAGCCTGGCTTGCTTGGCGTGGCCGACCGCAAGAGCCGGCACGCCAAACCGGTCGCTGGTGCGGGTCTTCACCTCGACGATGGCCACCACCCCTTTTCGCCGGACCACCAGGTCGATCTCACCGCGGGCGCACCGCCAGTTGCGATCGAGCACCTCGTAGCCCCGCGACTCGTACCAGCGGGCCACCTTGGCCTCACCCCAGGCGCCAAGCGCCTGCCGCGACCGGTCGATCGGCGGGGTTTCCGCGAAGGAGGACCGGGTGTCGGATGTGCGAGTGGAAGCGGGCAGTCGACTGGAGGTCATCCGACCAGCATGGACGGACCCAAGCAGGCACGGAAGGGGGACCGCACCCCGGGGGGTGCGGTCCGTTCGGCGCCGCGGCGCCGGGTCTCAGTCGCGCAGTTCGCGGATCTTGGCTCGCTTGCCGACGCGATCGCGCAGGTAGTACAGCTTCGCCCGTCGGACGTCGCCGCGGCTGACCACCTCGAGGCGGTCGATCGTGGGGCAGTGCACCGGCCAGATGCGCTCGACGCCCACGCCGTAGGACACCTTACGAACGGTGAAGGTCTCGTGCACGCCGCCGTGCTCACGACGGATGACAGCACCCTGGAACACCTGGATGCGCTCCTTGGAGCCCTCCACCACCTTGACGTGTACCTTGACGGTGTCGCCGATGGCGAAGTCCGGAATGTCGTCGCGGACGGTACCGGCGTCGATGAGATCGGTGGCCTTCATGATGTGCTCCGGGAGGATTGCGGCGCTCAGGTTGATCACCTGAGCCGAACTGTGGGGCCGCGTGTGGACGAACGGGGAACCGGGTGATGGTAGCGGCAACGGGCACCGCCCACCAACCGGGGCCGCTCGCAGGTGGCAGTTACAGAACCGCCGTCAGAGCCGCTCGATCACCGTCGCGGCGCCCATGCCACCGGCGGCGCACATGGCGGCAACGCCCCACTGGGTGTCGGTGCGAGCCAACTGATGGGCCATCGTGACGAGCATGCGCGCGCCGGTGCAGGCGATGGGGTGGCCCAGCGAACAGCCCGAGCCCACCTGGTTGGTGATCGCGTGGTCAAGGCCCAGCTCGCGGGACGATGCCACAGCCATCGACGAGAACGCCTCATTGATCTCCACCGCATCGACGTCGTCGATACCGATACCGGCCAGCTTGAGCGCCTTTGGGATCGCCAGCGTGGGGGCCAGACCGTTTCGCTCCACCATGTCGGCCGCCGATGCCCAGGAGCGGATCGTCGCCAGCGGGGTCAGACCATGACTGGTGGCGAACTCGCGGCTGCACAGCACCATGGCGGCAGCGCCGTCGTTGAGGCCCGAGCTGTTGCCGGGGGTGACGATGGCACCCTCCAACATCGGGTTGATCACCGGCAGAGACGCCAGTTTCTCGAGCGACGAGGTGCGACGCGGGTGTTCGTCGACGCTGAAGTTGTTGCCGTCGCCGAGCGGAACGGGCACCAACTCGGCGTCGAAGTAGCCGTTGTCGATGGCTGCGATTGCCCGCTGATGGGAGTGAAATGCCCACTCGTCAGCCTGCTCACGAGTGACGCCGGCGATACGGGCGGTGTTCTCCCCCACCGTCATCGCCATATTGAAGGCCGGCGTGATGTCGGTCTCGGGGTGGGCGGCGGGCAGCCAACTCTGCTGTGACCCATCGGGACCCGGCTTCATGGTGGCCGGTGCCGTCGACATCGACTCGGTACCACCCGCGATACCGCACTCGACCATGCCCGAGGCGATGTTGGCGGCCAGGTAGTTGACCGCCGACATGCCCGAGGCGCACCAGCGCTGAATCGCCGCACCGGGCACGCTGTCGAGACCCAACTCGATGGCCGTGTAGCGGGCGATGTTGCCGCCACCCTGCATCGACTCGCCCATCACGAGGTCTTCGATCGCCTCGGCGGGCACACCGGAGCGCTCAAGGGCGGCCCCGACGGCCACCTCGGAGAGCTGCTGGGCGGTCGTCGCCGCCAGGGTGCCCTTGTAGGAGGTGCCGATGGGGGTACGAACAGCGCTTGCGATCACTACGTCAGCCATCGACTCATCCTACCCGCCGGGCTAAAACGAGAACACGTTCTCGTTTCAGCCAACGCGCCTCTGCACTTGATGGTCGGTTCAATCCACGTGCTGAGGTGGTATTCCACCTCAGAGGCCTCTGAATTTCGCAGGCGTCTGAATTTCGCAGGCTGATCGACCCCACTCGTCCCCCGTCCAGATCCCGTTGCGCTGCAACCAGATCGCCGGTCCCGTGCCTTCGGTCCCTGAATCCTCGGGCAGCCAACGCCTGCACGACACCGGCACGGAACTCGGCCGGATTCCCCAAGCCTGCGAGCTTGAGATGGATGACCAGCTGGGAAGAAATCGGCCGAGAGCCTTCGTTTCGACACTTCAGCGTTTCGACAGTGTCGATTTCGTCGGCGAGCTCCGCAACCTCGGCAGCCACGGCCCTGGCATCGGCATGCAATCGCCCCACGACCGCTCAGCCCAGGTGGAACTCGGCGAGCAGCTTTCGGTCGGCCGCCGTCAGGCCACCTCGGGCCTCGATGAGGTCCGGACGGTCGGCCAGCGTGCGGGCCAGGGCCTGAGCCCGGCGCCAACGGGCCACCCGAGCGTGGTCGCCGGATGTCAACACGTCGGGCACCTCCCAGCCCCGAAACTCGGCCGGGCGGGTGTAGTGCGGGTACTCGAGCAGGTTCTCGGAGTGCGACTCCTCCAAGGCGGAGGTGGCGTTGCCCATCACGCCGGGAACCAGGCGTGCAGTGGCCTCGATGAGGGCAAGGGCTGCCACCTCGCCACCGGCGAGCACGAAGTCGCCCAGCGACACCTCACCGTCCACCAGGTGGTCGCGCACCCGGGCATCGATGGCCTCGTAACGTCCGCACAGCAGCGAAAAGCCACCGCCCGCCGCCAGTTCGGCCGCCATCGCCTGGCTGAACGGCCGACCGGCGGGTCCCAGCATCAGCAATGGACGCGGCGGCTCGGTGGCCTCGACGGCGCTGAAGATGGGCTCCGGGGTCATCACCATGCCCGCGCCTCCCCCGAACGGGGCGTCGTCAACGCTGCGGTGCACGCCGGTGGTGTAATCCCGCAGGTCGTGGGTCCTGACCCGCACCAGATGCCCGCGCTGCGCCTTGCCCAACAACGACTCACCCGCGAAGGCGTCGATCAGTTGCGGAAAGATCGTGAACACCGCGATGTCGAGCCGTGGCGCATCGGGGGATGGCGACACGACTGCCGGCCCGTCCACCGGCGTGGCGTCAGGCGTAGAGGTCGAAGAGCCCATCGGGAACCTCAACGGTGATGCGGCCATCAACGGGGCCATCGACGATGAACGTCACCGGCACCAGCGCACCACCCTCCAACACCAACAGATCGTGTGCGGGGTTGGCCTGCACCGACTCGACGACGCCGCGCCCGATGCCATCGGAGGACACCACGGTTGCGCCGACCAGTTCGTGCACCCAGAACCCGTCAGCATCGTCCAACGGTGGCGCGGACAGTACGACGCCTCGCAACGCATCACCCTGCTCGCGGGTGGACACCTCGGCGAAGCGCACGAGATGACGGTCCTGGTGAGGGCGCGAGGATCGAACGGTCAGCGTGCCACCTTCGTGGTGCAGGACCGAACCGGGCTTCACCCGTTCGAGCCGGTCGGTGACCAACTGCACCACGACCTCGCCCGCAAGCCCGTGGGGCTTCAGGAGGCGACCCACCTCCAACAACTCCTCCCCTGTGGTGGAGGCAGTGCCGGGATCGGTCAGGAGTCGAACTCCACGTCCACCGACGAACCGTCCTGGTGGGCGGCGGCCCGCACGACGGTACGGAAGGCGTTGGCCACCCGGCCACGCTTGCCGATGACCCGCCCGAGGTCGCCCTGGGCGACGGTGACGTCGATCTGGGGGGTGTCGCCCTCGGTGTTGACGGCGACCGACACCGCATCGGGCTCATCGGCCAGTGCCTTGGCCAGATACTCGGCCACCTCGGTGGCCTTGGAGAGGTCGCTCATGCGTCGCTCCCGGAGGCCACGGCGCTCACCGGCTCGGAGGTGGGCTCGGGGGCGGCCTCCGGCTCGGGCACCTGAAACACCTCGGGCGCATCTGCACCGGTGGTGTGGGCGGCCCAGGCGCCACTGAGCTCGAGCAGTTTGCGCACTCGCTCGGAGGGCTGCGCGCCCTGGCTGAGCCATTTGACCGCGGCGGTGTTGTTCACCTTGATGGCGGACGGCTCGGCCCGGGGGTTGTAGGTGCCGATGATCTCGATGAAGCGCCCATCACGGGGGGAACGTTGATCAGCAGCGACGATGCGATAGGTCGGCTGCTTCTTCTTTCCCACCCGGGTGAGGCGGAGGCGTACGGCCACAGTGAAACTTCCTGACGTTGAGTGGAGGGGGTGTTGTTGACGCGGAGCGGCCGTCCATTCTTGCCGCTGGACGATCCTCGGACAACTCAGCGGGTCGAACGCCGCAAAGTTCGAGGGCCGGCCATGACCGGTGAATCAGCCCAGGCCGGGGAAGCCCTCGGGCAGGCCCAGGCCGCCCAGGGGGTTGCCCTGCTCGTCCAACTGGGGCAATTGGAAGCCACCGGCAGGCACCTTTGGACGGTTGGAACCCTTCGGCGTCGTTCGACCGCCGCCCTTACCCCCCTTGCCCTTCTTCTTCTGCTTCTTCATCTTGCGAGCCTTCTGCTTGGCGAAACCGCCGCCCATCGACTGCATCATCTTGCGCATCTCGCCGAACTGGTCGAGCAACTGGCTCACCTCTCCCGGTGAGGTGCCCGACCCTTTGGCGATGCGGGCTCTGCGAGAGCCGTCGACGATGTCGGGCTCGGTGCGCTCGGCCCGGTTCATCGAGTGGATGATCGCCTCCACCCGCGCCAGGTGGGAGTCCTCCAGCTCGACGTCACGGATCTCTTTGGGCATGCCGGGCATCATTCCGACCAGGTTCTTGATCGGACCCATCTTCTTGATGGCGGCCAACTGATCGAGGAAGTCGTCCAGTGTGAACGTGCCCGACATCAGCCGCTCGGCGGCGACCTCGGCCTCGGCCTCCTCGTAGACCGATTCGGCCTTCTCGATGAGGGTGAGCATGTCGCCCATGCCCAGGATGCGACCTGCCAGCCGGTCGGGATGGAACAACTCGAACTCGTCGAGCTTCTCGCCGGTTGACGCAAAGGCGATGGGGCGACCCACCACCTCCTTGACCGACAGGGCGGCGCCGCCGCGTGCGTCGCCATCCAGCTTGGTGAGAATCACACCATCAAGCTCGAGGGTCTGGTGAAACGACTCGGCGACGCCGACGGCATCCTGGCCGGTCATCGCATCGACGACGAGGAAGGTGTAGTCCGGGTTGACCTCGGCAGAGATACGCCGCACCTGGTCCATCAGCTCTTCGTCGATCGCCAGGCGGCCCGCCGTGTCGACGATCATCACGTCGCGCCCGGTTCGGCGGGCCTCGGCGAGCGCACCGGCCGCGACCTCCACCGGGTCGCCGGTGCCGGAGGCAACCACGTCGTCCGGTGCCGAGTACACCGGCACGTCCACCTGGGCGGCCAGCGTGCGCAGCTGCGCCACGGCGGCGGGACGCTGCAGGTCGGCACCCACCAACATCGGTTGCCGGCCCTGGGCCTTGAACCAGCGGGCCAGCTTGGCCGAGTTGGTGGTCTTACCTGAACCTTGAAGCCCCGCCATGAGCACCACGGTGGGTGGCTTTGATGCGAAGGCGATACGGATGGCCTCGCCGCCGAGGGTGGCGGTGAGTTCCTCGTTGACGATCTTCACCACCTGCTGGGCGGGGTTCAGCGCTCCGGAGAGTTCCTCCCCCACCGCGCGCTCGCGGATGCGGCCCTGCAGCGTCTTGACGACCGACAGGTTGACGTCGGCCTCGAGGAGGGCGAGGCGGATCTCTCGGAGCACCTCATCAACATCGGCCTCGGAGAGCTTTCCCTTGCCGCGCAGCTTGGTGAAGATGCCTTCAAAACGGTCGGTCAGTGATTCGAACATGGGCCTGCGATCCTACCGCCCGTGCCGCACCCGACCACCGGCCCCGTGCCTACCAGCCCGCCCGGGCCGACGAAAGACCGTCCAACAGCGAGCGTGGGCCCGAGCGGCGATACCACTCCAGCCCGTACACATCGCCAAAGTCGGCCCGAGCCAGACGCATCGCAGAGCTGTGGGCCGGAACCTGGCTGGAATGGGCCGCCATCGCCGCCCGCTTGCGGGCCAGTTGCGCCGCCACCTCGACCGTCAGGTCGATCTCGACGCTGGGTGTGCCCAACATCGAGTTGACCAGACCCAGGTCGACGCTGCGGTGGGCCTCCTCCACCAGGTGGCTCTCCACGAAGTGAAGGTACTCACGGTCGACGGTGGCCTCGTACACGGTGGGGCACCCCACCAGCGTTGCGGCCGCGTGGGCCACCCGATGCACCGCCACGTGATCGGGATGGCCATAAATGCCCACCTCGTCGTAGCCGACCACGCAGCCGGCACCCACGTCGTCGAGCACCCTGCCCAGGGCCGCCGCCGCGGAGGCCACGTTCTGGTTGGCAAAGCCCTCGGCGCTCTGATCCGTCCCCTCCTGGGGCGAACCGGCGCGGGGAGGCAGCGTCATGCCGCTGTCTCGAAACCCCAGCCAGCGCACGTCGGTCACCCCGAGCACCCCGGCCGACCACTCGGTCTCGGTTCGGCGGATCGAGGCCATCTGAGGGTCGTCGCCGCCCAACTCCCCACCGGTGGCGAACACCAGGGTCACGCCAACGCCCGCCTCGGCCAGGGCCATCATGGTGCCACCGGTAAAAATTGCCTCGTCGTCTGGATGGGCGTGAAAAAACACTGCCGTGTCGACGGTCAAGGGCGCTTACTCCTCGAAGAGGGCGTCAACGAATGCACCGGCGTCGAACTCGATCAGGTCATCGGCACCCTCGCCCAGACCCACCAACTTCACCGGGATGCCCAGGTCGGACGCGATGGCAAACACGATGCCTCCCTTGGCCGAGCCGTCCAGCTTGGTCAGCACCACACCGGTGACCTCGACCGCCTGGGTGAACTGTCGGGCCTGGGTCAGGCCGTTTTGGCCGGTGGTGGCATCGAGCACCAGCAACACCTCGACCACCGAACCCTCGCCCTTGTCGGCGACCCGCCTCACCTTCGACAGCTCGTCCATCAGGTTGGACTTGGTGTGCAGCCGCCCGGCGGTGTCAGCCAGGACGACGTCCAAATTCTGGGCCGCGGCCTTGGCCACGCCGTCGAAGATCACCGAGGACGGGTCGGCCCCTTCGGCGCCCCGCACCAGTTCGGCGCCGCAGCGCTCCGCCCAGGTACCCAACTGCTCCGCAGCAGCGGCACGGAAGGTGTCGCCCGCGGCCATCAGCACCGAGGTGCCCTCGTCGGTGAGGCGGCGCCCCACCTTGCCGATCGTGGTGGTCTTACCCACACCGTTGACACCGACGAACAACCAGATGCTCGGCGGCGAGTTCGACCGCTTCAGCTCCACCGAACCAGCCAGCCGGGACTTCATTTCGTTCTTGACCGCCTCGATCAGCTCCGCAGGCTGCGTCAGGCCCTGCTCCTTGACGGTGGCTCTCACCGAGTCGAGCAGTTCGGTGGCGGGCCCCACACCCACGTCGGCCCGAATGAGCGCCTCCTCCAGCTCCTCCCAGGACTCGGCGTCGATCGCCGAGCGGGACAGGATCGAGCCCACGTAGCCCGAAAACGTCGATCTGGCACGCGTCAACCGGTCCCGGAACGATGGCTTGAGCGGCGGCGCCTCGACGACGGGTAGGGCCTCCAGTACCGGCGGCGCCTCTTCGTCCGGGGGGACCGCCACCAACGTGTCGCCACGGTCGGGCAGGTCGGGGCGCGGCTCGGTGAGCACATCTCCGGGAGCCGTCGGCTCGTCCGCCGAGGGACCCCGGCCCACCAGAAAGAATCCAGCGGCTGCTGCCACCACAGCGACGCCAACAATCAGCAGTATCCATTGGAGGTCCACGGCGGGGACCCTACCGCCGACGCCGAGATGCACGGCCAAGGGCGCCACCCGCGACTCCGGTCCGGGGCTGAGAGCCGGCCCAGCCTGCCGCGGGGCTGCACATCCGGAGGCGGCGGGCCTCGTACCCTTGACCAGCACGCCGCCACGGTCCGACCCTGGCAACCCCCCGCTGCGGCGCCGTCCACTCGGCGCCGCCCGCCCGACACACAGGAGAACCGGTGGATCAACACAACCCCAACGACTGGACCGCCCCGTCGGGACCCCCGCTGGTCGGGGCGATCTCGCCCGAGCCACCGCCGCAGGCGGCCCCCACGCCCGCCGCCCTCTCCGGCGAGGCGGAGACGCTGGAGCGGGTGCTGTTCGAGATCAAGAAGGTGATCGTGGGCCAGGACCGGGCCATCGAACGCATGCTGGTGTGCCTCATTTCAGGTGGCCACTGCCTGCTGGAGTCGGTGCCGGGGTTGGCAAAGACCCTGTCGGTGGAGACGATGGCCAAGGCCGTCGGCGGCACGTTCAGCCGCATCCAGTTCACGCCCGACCTGTTGCCGTCGGACATCACCGGAACCCGCATCTACCGGGCCAGCTCCGAGACCTTCGACGTGGAGTTGGGTCCGGTGTTCGCCAACTTTCTGCTGGCGGACGAGATCAACAGGGCGCCCGCCAAGGTGCAGTCGGCGCTGTTGGAGGTGATGGGCGAACACCAGGTGAGCCTGGGCGGCAAGACCCACATCCTGCCCGACCCGTTCCTGGTGCTGGCCACCCAGAACCCCATCGAGTCCGAGGGCGTCTACCCGCTGCCCGAGGCTCAGCGGGACCGGTTCATGATGAAGGTGCTGATGGGTTACCCGAGCCCCGCCGAAGAGGTGGCGATCGTCGACCGCATGGGCAAGGTTCCGCCAAAGGCCACCCAGGTGATCTCCTCGACCGACGTGCTGGGGCTCCAGGCCGCGGCCCGCGAGCGCTACATCGACCGCAGCGTGGTCGAGTATGCGGTCAACCTGGTGCTGGCCACCCGTGCACCCGAGAACTTCGGGCTGGGCGACCTTCGGGCCCTGATCGAATACGGCGCCAGCCCCCGCGCCAGCCTGGCCCTGGTGAAGGCGGGCCGATCGCTGGCACTGCTTCGAGGCCGGGCCTACGTGTTGCCCCAGGACGTTTTCGATGTGGCCCCAGAGATTCTGCGTCACCGCCTGGTGCTGACGTACGAGGCACTGGCCCAGGACATCGACACCGAGGCCGTGGTCACCCGCATCCTCTCCACCGTGCCGGCACCTCGGGTGACACCGTCGCAGTCCAACGGCGCAGCCGATGCCTACCACGGCGCGGTCACCGACGCGGTCGCCTGGCCGTCCTGACCCGATGGCCCTCCGTCGATCCCAGCCCGGCTCGCCCCCTGGGGGGGGTGCGACCGCCGGCGCCGAACGCATGACCACCGCAGGTGGCGGCGCGCCGGTGGCCAGCACGCAGGAGGTGTTGCGTCGGCTGGAGCTGAACGTCAACCGCCGTCTCGACGGCATCCTGCACGGCGAGTATCGAGGCCTGGTGCCCGGCCACGGGTCGGAGCCCGGCGAGACGCGCATCTATGCCCCCGGCGACGACACCCGGCGCATCGACTGGAACGTCACCGCCCGTATGCAGACACCCCACATTCGTGAGGCCGTCGCCGATCGGGAGTTGGAGGCCTGGCTCTGCGTCGACCTCTCCCCCAGCCTGGACTTCGGCACGCACACCTGGGAGAAACGCGACCTGGCACTGGCCACCGCCGCCGGCATCGGGTTTCTCTCAGCACGGTCGGGCAACAGGGTGGGCGCCGTCCTCAACCTGGGCTCCGAACTGGCCGTGGTACCGGCCAAACAAGGCCGACGTCATCTTCAGGCCATCTTGGGTCGCATTCAGACGGCTCCCCGAGCCACCAGGGGCGACGTCGGCCTCGGTGAGACCCTCGACCGGCTCGGCCGGGTGGCCCGCCGCCGCGGCCTGGCCGCGATCATCTCGGACTTCCTCGACCCGATCGACTCCTGGCGACAGCCGCTGGCCACCGTCGGCCTCCGCCATCAGGTATTGGCTGCCGAGGTGCTCGACCCCCGAGAGGTTGACCTGCCGCCGCTGGGTTACGTCGAGCTGACCGACCCGGAGACCGGCCGCACCCGTGAGGTGCACGTCACCAAGGCCGTGCAGGCCCGCTTTGCCGAGGCTGCCATCGAGCAGCGGGCCGGCATCGGCGCCGCCATCAGGTCCACCGGTGCCGACCACATGGTGGTGCGCACCGACGGTGACTGGCTGCTCGAGCTGGTGCGGTTCGTGGCCAAGCGACGCCACCGGGCGGCCAACCTCGGCGCCGCACGGGTGGCGCCGTGAGTCGCGACACCCCCGCCCCTGCCAGCCGCACGGCGCACTCGAACACATTCGCCGGTGATGTCATTTCCGTACTGAGGAGTTTCCAGCTGTGAGCAACTTTCTAAGCCCCGGGTGGCTTTTCGCCGAGCTGATCGTGCTGGCACTCGCCGTCGCCTACGTGGCCTGGTCGCTGGTGGGCAAACAGCGCTTCGCGGTTCGCTACTCCAACGTGGAACTCTTGGACAAGGTGGCCCCGAAGCGTGCGGGCTGGCGACGCCACGTGGTGTCTGGGCTGTTCCTGGTGGCGCTCGCATTGATGGTGGTCGCCCTGGCGCGCCCCCAAACCGACGTGACCGTCCCCACCGAGAAGGCCACGTTGATGCTGGCGATCGACACGTCCCTGTCGATGGAGGCGACCGACGTCGACCCAAACCGCCTCAAGGCGGCCCAGGCCGCCGCGGTGAGCTTCATCGACAACCTGCCCGACAAGTTCAATGTGGGCCTGGTGGAGTTCTCCGGATCGGCCCAGGTCCTGGTGCCCCCCACCACCGATCACTCCAGGGTGCAACGCTCCATCGGCAAGCTGAAGCTGGACGAAGGCACCGCCATCGGTGACGCCGTTGACGTCAGCCTGAAGTCGATCAACGACTTCACCGCCGATGCAGAGACCTCCGGCGATGCGGCGCCCGCTGCGGTGATCGTGCTCTCCGACGGTGAGACGACCGTCGGTCGGCCCACCCTGGAGGCCATCCCCGTGGCCAAGGAGGCCGGGGTGCCGGTCTGGACCATCTCATTCGGCACGCCCGAGGGTGTCATCACCATTCCCGGCGAGTTCGGCGGTGAGCAGTCGATCCCCGTGCCGGTGGCGCCGGAGCCGCTCAAGGCCTTGGCCGAGGGCACCGGTGGGAAGGCCTTCACCGCCGAGTCGGCCGGTCAGCTCAACAAGGTGTACGAGGAGCTCGGTTCGGCCATTGGCCAGGACACCGAGCTGGCGGAGATCGGTTGGCGCTGGACGCTCGGTGGCTTCGCTCTTCTGCTCGTGGCGGGCGGCCTGTCCACCTGGTGGTTCCGTCGCATGATCTGACCCTTCGGCGGCCGGTGCCGCCGTGGCGAACCCAACAGGTGCAGCAGACGCTGCCCACTCTGCCTGCTGGGACCAATCAGCCCTCTGGCTTGGGGACCACTCTGCCTGCTGGGACCACTCTGCCTGCTGGGACCACTCAGCCCTCTGGCTTGGGGACCACGACCGGCCGATCGATCAGCCGCTGATACTCGGTCTCGTCGATCTTCAGAATCTTGAGGTACCGCTCGCCGGCAAGTGGCGGCTTGCCCGATGCAAGCTCGTAGGCCGCCAGCAGTTCGGGGTCAAACGGATCTGAGCTGTAGTAGCCCGCGGCGACAGCGGCCAGGAACGACCGGTCGTCGATCGGTGCCTCCCGAGTCTCGTCGCCTTCAGGCACGTTCTCAATGATCGCGTCCGCGAACCCCTCCCCGTAGCGAGCGATCAGCCGGTCTCGGCCATCCTCGGCCACCACCAGGTTCGGGTCGGCCCGAAACTGAGCGAGTAGTTCTTCTCGCAGCGCGGCGGCGACACGATCGACATCCCATCGCTTCAGCAGACGTCCTGCGCGCTGCTCTGGATTGTTCGACGACTCGATCGCGTAGGTGGCGCCGGGGTCGATGTCCGAGAGCACATCGGAGTCACCGAAGTTCTTCACGAGGAACGCCGACTGCACCTCGTGACCATCGACGGTGAGCGCCAGATCGAGCATTGGCGACACCACCAGGACCGCGCCGATGCCCGACTCCGTCAACGTGACCTTGCCATCACCGTCGGCTGCTTTGAGCATCAGGGCGCGCATCTCGGCCAGATCGCCGAAGATCGACTGCTCGCGAAATCTGTCGTCCTGACCTGGGTTGACCTTGGCCGCCACCACCGGGACCACGGCCAGCACCACCAGCCCGAACGCCCCAAGGCCTCGGAACAACGCAAGCCGCTGCGGTGCCCGCCGCCGTGTCCATCTGCCCGCCACATCGGTGGCCAGCCATCCGGCCACCACGACGAGGCCGAGCCCCACCACCGGGGTCCAGCGGTAGAAGTTGATCCGAAACTGCTCCAGCGAGTCGGGCACGTTCATCGTGTTGACGAACCCGGCAAACGCCAACCCCAACGTGACACCCAACCACACGCGGGCCCCGCGTGACCGGGGGCCTGCCCGGAGTGCCCCTGCCAGCAACACCACGACGGTGAGTATCGCTCCAGCGATCACCAAGGTCGACGGCGGGGCCACCAGCCCGGATTGTTCCAACTCGGTGCGCACCAACAGCGTGGGCGCCGTCACCGCCCGCAGTGCCACCCCTGCGGCCACGTCGGCCGGAACCCGCGGTCCACCGCCACCCGAGTAGCCCATCATGGCGGTGAGGTTGCCCGTGCCAAAGAACTGGTCGAGGAGCACAGGCAGCCACAGCACCACTCCAAGCGCCGCCGCACCACCGCTCCACCGGGCGATCGACCAGCGCGTCGAGCGATCCGGGGCGCGAAGCACCGCAGCAAGCACCCCGCCCAGCGCAATCGCCACCAACACCGCCGCAGGTAACACGATCGCCAGATGTTGTTGGGCCACCCACGACCCGTACGCGACGGTCACCGGCAACAGCCGGAAATCGCCTTGTGCCACCGCTGCCGCACCGGCAAAGAGCACCAGCAGGGGTAGGCCCCCCGCATTGGACGAAAGCGGGTCGATCAGCAGGGCACCCCCCGAAACCGACAACACCCCGGCGAGTGCCATCGCACCGATTGCACCTGGCATCGGGCCTGCACGCCGAAAAACCATCCAGGCGGTCACCAGCACGGCCGAGAAATACAGCGCCGACATCGCCAGGATGGTGCCCAGCGCGGGACCGAGCACCCGTTGGGGCACCGCCAACCAATAAAACTCGATCGGCCCGGGATGAGCGATCACCTTCGCCCCGTACAGGTGGCTGGTGGACGGCTGGCCCACCAGCGGAAAATCCCCTCGGGAGGCCTCCTGCGCGCGCAGGCTGATCAGTGCGTCGTCCCCGAGCGGGTACCAATCCGCCCGAATTGCGCGACCGACGCTGAGCACAAAAGGCGCCATCATCACCAACACGAGGACGCCGGCCACCCACCGCTCCCGAGCCTTCAGATCCCTGAGGCGGTAGGGGGGCCGTTGCGATGGGGCGCTGGGCATCGGTGCTGCCGACGCCGGTGATGTAACGGTCATTCGCCCTCGAGCTGGGCGAGACGACGGTCTCCACCAACCGGAACCTCACGGCCTGGAGGCGGGCGCTTCCGCCGTGCGTTCCCGTAGGAGATCAGTTCACCGAGCAACCCGAACGACAACAACTGCACCGCCACAACACACAACAACACGCCGGTGACCAGGGCCGGGCGGGTGCCGATGGTGGCTCCAGAGAGTCGCTCGATCAGCATCCAGGTCAGCAGCCCCCCGCCCAACATGCCCGACAGCAACCCCAGGCCACCGAACAGGTGGAAGGGCCGACCGGTGTACTGGGTGAGGAACTTCACGGTGAGCAGGTCCATCATGCCTCGCCAAAAGCGGTTGAGGCCGAACTTGGTGGTGCCGTGCAACCGGCTCCGGTGTGTCACCGGCACCTCTCCGACCGCGAAGCCCGACCAGGCCGCCAGCACCGGCAGGTACCGGTGCAACTCACCGTGCACCGTAAGTGCCGTGGCCACTTCAGACCGCATCATTTTGAACCCGCTGTTCATGTCTGCGGCATCGATGCCCGTTGCGGCCCGGGTAACCCGGTTGTACACCCGGGAGGTCGACCGCTTCACCAGCCGATCCCTTCGGTTGGCCGAACGGCTGCCGGTCACCATGTCGAGACCACCGTCGACCGCCGCCAGCATGGTCGGCAACTCGGCGGGATCATCCTGTCCGTCGGCGTCCATCAGCACCACCACCTCGCCTCGGGCACGGGCCAGCCCGGAGTCCAGCGCCGCCGACTTACCCAGGTTGGAGCCCAGCCGCACCTGACGTAGGCCCGCCAGCTCTTCGCCCAATCGGTCCAGCACGTCGCGGGTGCCGTCCGTTGAACCATCGTCGACCACCAGGATCTCCCAGGACAGCCCCAGCGAGTCGAGGACGCCGCGCAACTCGGACAGTACGTCGGGAAGGTTGTCGGCTTCGTTGTACGCCGGCATGACCACGGAAAGTGCCGGCACGTTCATGACCAAGAGACTACCCAAGGGTGGCCGTCCCCTTCGGCGGATCCTTTGCCCCATGGGCTCCCACGTTCTGGAGGGGCAGATCCACAGCGGTGCGTCCATCTTGATGCGGGTGCCCGGGTTGAGCTTGTGCTGGGGCTTGATCGGCACCACGCTGGAGGCGTGTCCGCCCCCGACCCACGACGTCTGCCCCGTTGGTCGGTGCCGGCGCTGGGCGGTGCCATCGCAGTTTTGGCGATCATCTTCGTGATTCGCTCGCTGAGTCGCGATTGGGACCGCATCTCCGACGCGTTCTCCACCATGGCGATCGCACCGGCGCTGTTCGCAGCAGCGTTGGCGACCGCGTCCATGACCCTCATCGGGATGCTGTGGGGGCTGGTCCTCACCGAGCGGGGTGCCCCGACGCCACCCTGGACGGCGGTTCGTTGGTACTACGTGGGCGAGCTTGGGAAGTACCTGCCGGGCGGGATTTGGCCGGTACTCGGTCGAGGCGAGTTGGCGCGCCGTTCGGGAGCGCCCGCAGGAACCGCGTACGGCTCCACCATCATCTCGTTGCTCTACCTCTATGGCGCCGCCGTGCTCACCGTTGCAGGCGGCGCCCCATGGCTGGACCGGCTACCGCCATGGGCCCGCGTCACCGTGATCGTCGGTGGTGCCACGGTCATCATCTGCCTGCACCCCACCATCGGCGCGTGGGTGCTGGGCAAGATCGAATCCTTGTCCGGACGGCAGCTGAAGATCGCCTCGCCACCGTGGGGACGGGCGCTGAGATTGGTGGTGGCCTACGTCCCGGCGTGGTTGGGAATCGGCTCGGTCAGTTGGGCCCTGGCCGTGGCGTTGGGCTTTGACATCTCTCCGGTGGGCATCGTCGGCGCCACGGTGGCGGCATGGCTTGCCGGCTTTCTGGCGATCCCGGTACCCGGCGGAGCCGGGGTTCGAGAAGCCACCTTCGTGCTGCTGTGTGGACTGCCACGGGCCGAGGCCGCCGCCATCGCCGTCGCCGCCCGCGTCATCTTCGTTGTTGTGGATCTCGCCGGCTTCGGCATCTGCGCACCATCGGTGCGTCACCTCACCAAGTCGGCCGACCGAAGGTCGCAGGCAACCGATCGGAACGGGCGGGACTAACGACGCGGTTTGGCCACAGCCAGCAACCACGGGGTCACACGGGTGACCTCGACCGATTCGAAATGCGGCTCGAGCACCGCTCGTAGCCGTCTCGGCGTGAACTGCTGGAGGTGTTCCACATCGTTGCCCCAGCGGGCCAGGTTCTTACCGCGCACAAAGTTGCCGCCACGAAAGAACGGCTCATGGGGCACCGTGAGGATGCATCGGCCTCGGGTGATCCGAGCCAGTTCGGCCACTGCACGGTCCACGCTCGGGAGGTGTTCCAGCACCTCCTGGCACACCACCGTGTCGATCGAGCGATCTGGGAACGGCAGGGTGCCGATGTCACCCACCGACGCCGCCAGTCCCGGCACGGCCACAGCGGCAAGCGCAACCTTGGCACGGCGATACTCCACCCCGATGGGCACGACGCCCTCGGGCACCACACGTGCCAGAGCCAGTCCCTCGCCGGTGCCAATATCGGCAAGCCGACCCGGCGTCGACCCGATCTCGGCTGTCACCCGGCCCAGCAATCGCCCGATCAACCGTCGGACCACCGGGTTGGAGGTCGTGTACTTCTGCTCGTCCTGGCCGGCCGCCTCAGGGTCCACCCCGGGCGCCAAGCCGATGCTTCGGGTTTCGATGTCCGAACTCTACCGGCAGCCTCCGCCGCGCCCTGAGAATCGAGGTTCCCCCCTATCGTGCTTCTCCGGATGCAGAAGGGGGGAACCTCGATTCGACCCGCCACTCCATGAGCCCAAGTCCCCGGGACGCGACACCCGGTGACGGCCCACGCCTACCGTCGTACCGTGGCTCCATGTTCGACGAGGCCGCTGCCGCAGCGCTTGCAGCCCAACAGCACGGCCTCGCAACCCGGACACAACTGCTGGAGCTTGGCTTCACGAGGGGCATGCTCAACCAACGTTTCCGGTCGGGGCGTTGGACCCCGCTCGGTCGCAGCGTCGTGTCGTTTGGCCCCGCTCCACACGAACTCCGGGCTCGCACCATGGCGGCGCTGCTGGCCGTGCCAAACAGCGTGGCCAGCCACCGCACGGCCGGACTCCTGCACGAGCTGCCGGGCCTCTACATCAGCCGACCCGAGCAGCGGCGGTTGCTGCGGGGGCCAGTGGAGCTGTCCACCACCGGACGCAGTCGGGTTCGCCCATTCGATCTCCTAATCCACGAGCGAACCACGATGCCCCGGTCGCTGTACCTGCACGGCATTCGGGTGACTACGGTGCCCCAGACGCTGATCGATCTGGGCGCCGCGCTTGAGCCGCGACTCCTCGATCGTGTGATCGACATGACCGTGGCCGCCAACCGCTGCCCGTTGGAGGCGCTGGAGCGGCTGCTCGACGAGTCCCCAGGTCAAGGCGTTGCCGGACGGGCAGCAGTGCACCGGATCGTCACCTCCCGCCACCTGCCGGGCGGATCGATGAGCGTCATGGAGCGCCTGTTCTGGGAGCGCATCCGTCCGTCGGGTCTCGCCATTCCAGAGCGACAGGTTCAGATGCCGTGGGGCGCCACCGTTGACCTGTTCTGGGTCGCCTGGCGGTTGATCGGCGAGCTGGACAGCCGCTCCTGGCACGAGCGACAGCGGGACCGGGAGCGCGATGCCCGCCGGGATGCCGAGGCCCTCAGTCGGGGATTCGCCACCTTTCGCATGACCTGGGAGATGATCACCGACGAGGTTGAGCGCACGATCAGCCTCCTGGCATCCACGATGGAGCGGCGCACCGTCTGACGGCGCGGGAACGCCACGGCGGGCACGGCGGTCGACGGGCCAAACGGTTGGGTGGGCCGCTCGAAGCGAGGAGTGTTGCCAACGCGTGCCGGGCGCCGGGCAAGGTGGCGACGCGACATGATGGTCTCTGTCTCTCCACTCCGGGTGCCCTTGGATGGCCAGGCGCTAACCCGCCACTCGCTTTTCGGACAGCACCTTGGAGGAGCCGCCAGGTTCCATGGTGACGCCATAGAGCACGTCGGCGGCCTCCATGGTTCGTTTCTGGTGGCTCACGATGATCAGCTGCGCGGCGTCGCGGAATTCTGCGACCAGGTCGAGGAAGCGATGCAGGTTGACGTCATCGAGGGCGGCCTCCACCTCGTCCATCACATAGAACGGGGAGGGGCGGCTGCGAAACACTGCGAAAAGGTAGGCCAAGGCGGTCAACGACCGCTCGCCACCTGACAGCAACGACAGCTTCCGCACGTTCTTGCCCGAGGGTCTGGCCTTGAGCTCGATCCCGGTGTTCAGCAGGTCGTTGGGGTCGGTGAGGCTGAGCGACCCCTCCCCGCCCGGAAACAGGGTGGAGAACAACGCCTCGAAGTGCCCGGCCACATCGGCATATGCGGCGGCGAAGACCGAGACAATCTCGTCGTCGACCGCCTTGATGATCTTGGACAACTCCCGCCGTGAGGAGCGCACGTCCTCCAACTGCGCCCCAAGAAACTCGTGACGCTCGGACAGTTCGGCGAACTCGGCCAGTGCCAGCGGGTTGATCGGTCCCATCAGCCGCAATTCCCGCTCGAGCACTCGGAGGTGTTCAGCCGCTCCAATGCCCTCGGGCAACTCGGGGGCCGGGGCGGCCTCGGCAACCTCGGGCTCCACTTCGAGCTCGGTCCGGACCTGCTCGGTAAGGGTCTCCAGACGCAGCTTGAGTTCTGCGTCGGCCACCTCGGCCTGATGCCGGCGCTCGGACAGCTCGCCGAGCGAACGCTCGCTCGCGACGCGCTCCGAGCGGAGGGTCTCCAACTCGCCGGTGAGGGCTCGGGCCTGCTCGCTCTGCGCCCGTCTGGCCTCCCGGACCCCCACCAGATCGGATTCGACGACTCCAAGGCGCTTGGCCACAAAGGTTGCAAGGCGTTCGGTGGCCTCTGCTCGGGCGTCCAGCTCCACCCGACGCTCGGCGGCGGCCTCCGCCTCGGCCCGGTTGCGCTCCAACCGGTCGCGCACCGAGACCCGGCGGTTGGTCAGCAGGCGGCGGCGCTCTTCAACTCCGGCGGCCCGCACCTCCAGGTCGCGACGCAGCGCTGCAGTGGCCGCCGCCCGTTCGTCCAGTCGGGCCCGAGCCTCACCAAGCGCCCGCTCCCGCTCGGCGAGGTCAGCCTCCTCGGCCTCCAGAGCGGGCAGGCGGCGCTCCAGCTCCAGTCGGTGGTCGCCGTCGGCCCGGTGTCGCTCGGCCAATTCGGCGACATCGGCGTCGAGGCGCACCGCCTCCCCCTCCGCTTCAGCGATGGACCTGGTCGACCGTTCGATGCGCTCGCGGGCCGAACGCCGCGTCGCCTGGGCCGAGTCACGGGCCCGCTCGGCCTGACGAAGCTCACCCTCGGCTTCCCGAACGGTCGCCTTCGCAATGTTCAGTCCGGTAGCGGCCAGGTCGTCGGCCGCCTGGGCCTCCTGCGCCCGCGCCTCGGCTTCTTCGAGCGCAGCGCCCGTGGCCTCGGTGGTGGAGGTGCCCACCCGCCAACCGGTCAACCCAAAGCGGTCGCCGTCGCGGGTCACCACCACCCGCCCCTGGTTGGCCAGCGCCACGTCGACGGCCTCCGCCCAACCGCCGTCGACGCATACGGTCCCGCCCAGCAGGGCACCCAGCAGGCGATCGACCGCAGCGCTCTCCGGTGCCGCCTTGGCGCGCACGTGGGCGCCAACCATCGACGTTCCGGGGATCGGCCCTTCCGTCGGTGCACCTCTCGACGCACCGAGTGCCAGGACCGCACCCGCCGCGCCGTCGACGCTGAGGGTCTCGAGGGCCCGGCGAGCCGAGGTGGGGTCGGCCATCACGACCGATGCCAAGGAGTCACCGGCGGCCGCCTGGAAGGCGGCCTCCCAGCCCGCGTCGACCTCCACCAGGTCCAGCAGGGTGCCCAGGTAGCCGTCCACCTCGGCCAGTGCCGCCGCTCCGGCGCGACTCCGGGCAGCATCGAGCGCCTGGCCCAGCGCCTTGGCACGCGCCGCCCAGCTCGCCCGGTCATCGGCCGCCCCCCTGGCCTCGGTATCGGCGGCGCTCAGCGCGGTGCCGGCTGCTTGCACCCTCGAATCCAACGCCGCCACCAGCGCATCGTGGTCCTCATCGCCCTGCGCCAGCTCCGCCTGGGCCAGTTCCAGCTCCTCGGCCAATCCGGTCAGACGCTGTCCCAGCTGATCGCGGCGCTGGTTGAGGCGCAGGGTGTCCCGCTCCTGCTGGTCGATGCCGCGCCGCAGCGCACCCAGCTCGGCCCGGGTCGCCGCAGCATCACCGCTGGGCTTGGGCACCCCCCCGCCCCAGGTGGCCTCGAAGTCGGCGCGGGCCGTGGCCAGCCCGTCCTCCGCTCGGCGCCACTCGGACTCGGAGGATCCCAACGTGTCGGTGTCGTTGTCGACGCCTGCCAGGTCGAGGTCCAGCTGGGCGCCCTCCGCCTCCAGCGCAGCGATGACGCCTTCATCGATAAACGACTCGCGTTCGCGCGCCAGGTTGCGGCGCCGCTCGGCCAGCAGCGCGCCCTGGCCACGGGCCCGCTCGCGCAGCGCCTCGTAGCGGGTCAGAAGCCCCGAGTGATCCACCTCGCCCAGTGCGGCCAGGTTGGTCTCCGCGACAACCACCCGTGCATCCAGGTCGGCCAGTGCCGCCCGCAGTCGCTGGTCTTCGGTCCGCATTGTTTCGCCGTCAGCGGCGCGCTCGTTCAACTGGCGTCGCAGCCCGGCCAGGCGCTTGCCCAGCAGATGGATGCGCAGGGCCGACAGCTCGGCGGTCAGGTCTCCATGTCGTCGGGCCGCCTCGGCCTGACGCCCCAGTGGCCGCAACTGACGCCGCACCTCGCGCAGCAGGTCACTCACCCGGGTCAGGTTGGCCTCGGTCGAGTTGAGGCGACGTTCGGCCCGTTCCTTGCGCTTGCGATGCTTGAGGATGCCGGCGGCCTCCTCGATGATCGCCCTCCGGTCCTCCGCTTTGGCGTTGAGTACCGCGTCGATCTGCCCCTGGCTGATGATGACGTGCTGGGTGCGCCCCACGCCGCTGTCCGAGAGCAGGTCCTGCACGTCCAGCAATCGGCACGGAGCGCCATTGATCGAGTACTCGCTGTCCCCGGAGCGAAACAGCACCCGTTTGATCGTCACCTCGGCGAACTCGATCGGCAACATACCCGCCGAGTTGTCAATCGTGAGCGATACCTCGGCACGGCCCAATGCCGACCGATTGTCGGCGCCGGCGAAGATGACGTCGTCCATCTTGGCCGACCGCACCGCGGAGGGCGCCTGCGCGCCAAGAACCCAACCGATGGCATCGACCACATTGGACTTGCCGGAACCGTTGGGTCCGACCACCACGGTCACGCCCGGCTCCATCCTCAGGGTGGTCGAGTCGGCGAACGACTTGAACCCCTTCAGTTGCAGGCTCTTCAGGAACACGCTGGGTCAGACCTGGGTCTGCTCGCAGTAATAGGTCCAGCCGTGACCGTAACGTCGCTTCACGACCGGCCCACGGGCGCGGGGGCTCATCAGGCCGTCCTTGCGGTACACGGCCAGGTACTCGCCGTATCCGCCGGTCTTGCCCGACAGATCCTCGAACGGCGGGTCGTCAACCGCCGTGCCGCCGTACTTGATGGCGTCGTGCATCGTCTCCACCACCGCCCGGTAGAGCCGCCGCACCTCTTGGGCCGACAGCGATGCCGGGTTGCGGTCGAAGCGAAGCCCCGCCGTGTAGAGGATCTCGTCGGAGTAGATCGGGCCGATGCCGACCAAGAAGCTCTGGTCCATCATGATCGATTTCAGTTTGCCGCTGCGACGCAGCAGTGCGTCGCCAAAGGCCACCCAGGACACCGGCGTCGCCACCACATCCATCCCCAGGTTCCCGGCGTCGGGCAACCCCAACAGATCGTCCTGGGCCAGCAGGCGAACCTCGGAGGTGTTCTCGGGATCGTTCAGGCGGATCGGCTTTCCCTGGCTGAACGAGATCACCATGTCCGGTTCCGGTTCGGGTCGAGGCGGCGACGAGTCGGTCTTGCGGCTTTTCGACTTGGCCTTCTCCGGAATGTTCTTGCGAACCCACGCGCCGTTACCCAAACGGATCACCATCGCATTGCCGGTGGCAAGACGAAAGACCAGGTAGGGGCCCAGCCGCTCCACGTTGGACACCTTGACCCCATCGGTTCCCTCGGTGAGTGCAGCGGCCGTGGTGTCCACCAACAACTTCTTCTTGTGCACCTCGATCGAGACGATCTTCTTGCCGCCCGCCTCCCGCTCGAGGTCTCTGCGAATCACTTCGTACTCGGGAAGTTCCATGGGTCTCCGTTCGATACTGCTCGGTGCCGGGATGGTGCCGGACCCCGGTGTTGCGATCGCTTCTCTGGTGCTGATACTCGCGGGCATTGGCGCCGGGCGCCACTAGAGGGTTCGCTCAGGGGACTCCAGCGTCCTGAGGGCGGTCTCCGCCACCGCCTGTTCGGACTGTTGTTTCGATGTGCCGGTGCAAGGTCCGAACTGTTGACCGAGCACCTTGACGGTAGTGCTGAATTCCCTCCGATGTTCAAGACCCGACATGACGGTGGTGTAGTCGGGCATGAAATCCGCCCCGTCGGTTCCGTCACGTTCACCCAGGTCGACAACCAGCCGTGCGGCCAGTTCCTGCAGCCTTGACTTGGGATCGAAGGCTCCCAGACGTTCATCAAAGACGTCGCTCAGCAGGTCCATCACCACCCTGCGGGCCTCGATGATTCCACCGTCGAGATAGACCGCCCCCAGCACCGCCTCCATGGCGTCGGCCAGAACTGCACCGTTGTTGCGCTCCCCTTGCAAATCGGCCCCCTTGGACAGCCTCAGCGCCCTCCCAAGTTCCAGCGTGCGGGCCAGATCCGTCAGCGTGGCCTCGTTGACGAGCGTGGACCGGGCCCTGGTGAGTCGGCCCTCGGAATGATCACTTCTGCGACGGAAGAGCGCGTCGGACACGACGAAGCCCAGGACCGAATCACCGAGAAATTCCAACCGTTCGTTGGACTGGGCAAAGCCTTGTTGACCGAGAACCGAACGGTGTGTCAGCGCCAGCGCCAGCAGCACAGGATCGGTGAACACGTAGCCCAGGCGTTCGGACAGGGCGCGGTCCTCCGACGAGTGGTCGATGGTTGGCACCTTGCGTCGTTTTCCCATAGCTGAGAAGACTCCTCGCGGTCACCGACGCCATGGCGGTGAGGACGGGCGATCGAAGTCGAACCCGGAACTCAGGAGTCCATCCGGGCCATGACGTAGTCGACTGCATCACGAACGGTCAGCAGGTCCACCAGGTCTTCATCGTCGAAGAGCACTGCGCAGGATCGTTCGGCGAGCTCGTCCTCGATCAGCTCAACCAGTTCCACCAGGGCCAGGCTGTCGGCCCTCAGGTCCTCGGCGAACCGGTCGTCCTCAGCGATGGTGTCGGCGTCGCCCTCCAGGATGTCGGCCAGTTGCTCCCTGACGAGTTGCAGCACGGCATCACGATCAAGCGACTGGCGTTCCATGTGTGTCTCGGCGGGCACCGCTACCTCCAGGGTGTGGTTCGGGCGCAGTAAGAGGGCGCACGGAGCCAAGGACACTACTACCGCTTGGGTTGGGCCTCACCCCGTTCGGCTGCCCCGGCGGGAGTCCCTCCTCGGCCGGCGCCGGCGGCGAAGCGACCGGCACCCGCCAACGACTCGCCGCTGCGCAACGTGTCCAACCCCAGCCGAGTCTCGTTGGCCAGGGCAGCTCCAAGCCCGAGGCCCCATTGTTCGTTGCACGACCTTCGGTCGTTCCTCAGACATGTCTGAGGCAACGCCGACAACGACGTGGCCAGCTCGATCGCCTCGTCCAACGCCTCACCCGGCTCGCAGACCCGGTTGGCGAGACCCCACGCGCCGGCCTCGCTGCCGGACACGCTCCGACCGGTGAGAATCATGTCCATGGCGCGGCTGTGCCCGACCAGCCGGGGAAGGCGAACCGTCCCGCCATCGATCAGCGGCACGCCGAAGCGTCGGCAGTACACCCCGAAGGTGGCGTCGCTCGCCGCCACCCGCAGGTCGCACCACAGGGCCAGCTCCAACCCTCCGGCGACGGCAAAGCCCTCCACCGCCGCGATCACCGGCTTGTTCAGCTCCAGCCGGGTGCAGCCCAGCGGAGCCGGTTCCGACAGGTCTCCGGCGACCCGGTTGCCGTTGCCCTCGGCGATGGCGTGCAGGTCGGCGCCTGCGCAGAACGTTCCGTTCGCACCGGCCAACACCGCCACATCGAGTGTGTCGTCGGCATCGAAGCCGACGAACGTCCGATGCAAATCGTCCGCCGTCGGGCCATCGATGGCGTTGCGGCGCTCGGGCCGGTTGATGGTGACCACCAGCGTGCGGTCGACGGTGCGGATACCCAGGTTCATGTGCCCAGGCTGCCAGAGCGTCGCCGCGCCGGCGACGCGTACCATCGGGCGCATTGGCGCAAGGCCGCTGAGGGCCATGTGTCCGGGGGAATGGGGAGGGTCAACCATGAAGTTCGATCGACGCGGATTCCTGACGGGTTCGGCCGGCTTGGCGGGGGCGCTGGCCCTGACCTCGTGCACCAGCAACGGCCGGCGGGCCGACGACCAGCCCGAGTGCATCGATGGTGCCGGCTGTGCCACCGCGCTCTCCCAGCCTGGAAGCGATGGGCTGATCGACGAGGCGGTGTACCAGCGGCGCATCGACGAGTACCTGAGGTTCGCAACCGCCGAGTTCATCCCCGGCAGCGCTCCCGGCGTGGCCGGTCATCTCATTCGGGCAGGTCGAGACCCCGACTACCGCTGGGCCGTCGACGAGGTCACCGTCGACGCCTTCGCCGACACCTGGGACAAGATCGATTCGTGGGAGGACACCCGCGACTTCGACCTGATGTACCTGCTGTGGCTGCTCAAACTGGGTGCCGGGTCCGAGTCGAGTGGGGCCACCGTCGGCAACAACATGACCACGCTCAGCCCCAAGCTGCTTCAGGCCATCGAGCAGCGGCTGGTCGACAACCGTTACCGGTACAACGACCCCAACCCCGACGGACGCCTGGACAACCTTTGGTACTGGTCGGAGAACCACATCGTCATCGGGCGGGTCATCGAGTTTCTCGCCGGGCAGCACCTCAGCGAGCAGACCTTCACGGTCACCGGCCTGACCGGCGCCGAGCACATGGAGCGCTCCAAGCCCGAGATTCTCCAGTGGATCAGCGAGCGCGCCCGGTTTGGCTTCTTCGAGTGGCACTCCAACGTGTACATGCTGAAAAACATCACCCCGTTGATCACCTTGATCGAGCTGGGCGACGACCCCGAACTCACGGTGCCTGCGGCCATGGCCCTCGACCTTTGCCTCGTCGACCTGGCCGCCCACACCCACGCCGGGTGCTACACCGCACCCCGGGGTCGCACCTACAAAAAGGACAAGATGACCTCGCGTGACGAGGCCACCTTTGGCACCGCCAAGCTACTTTTCGACGACACCACCTTCGACTACCAGAGCCACACCGACACCGGTGTCACCTACCTGTGCGCAGCCGGCGCATACCGTCCGCCCCAGGCGGTCGTCGACATGGCCTTGGCCAAGGCGCCCGGCGTGGTTCGCGAGCGTCACGGCATCTTCGTCGACGACGCTGCGCCGGTGGCCGAGTACCCCAAGGCCCCGTTCGGATACCACTTCGATGACCCGGCCAACCTGTCGTTCTGGTGGAGTCTTGGAGCGGTGGGCACCTGGCAGGTGGCGGGTATTGGCCTGTCCGAGGCCAAAAGGTACGACCTGTTCGAGGTACCCCTGTTGGCCCAGGTGAAGGCGCTGGTCGACCTCAACGGCGGCGACATCGACCGCATCCGACCCTGGCTTCAAAAGAACCACGCCATCGTCAACTTCGGGTTTCTCGGCGAGGCCAACACCTACGCCTGGCGAGGCGACGCCGTGTCGCTGGCATCGGTGCAGGATCACCGATTTGGCCAGATGCGCGATCAGGCCCACAGCTGGCAGGCGGCCATCGACGCCGACGCCCTCGTCTTCACCAATCACCCGGTGACCGACCGAGATGAGAGCACCGACTGGGCCGAAGACGGGCGGCCCGGCTACTGGACCGGCGAGGCGTCCATGCCCCGTTCGGCCCAACACGAGCGGGCGGCCATCCACATCTACCAACCGGCGTGGGACGAGACCACCGACGAACTGTTGTGGGGCGTGTTCGGCTACCAGCCCTTCACACACGCGTACGTGCCGCAGGACCGGTTCGACGAGGTGGCTCAGGAAGGCCGCTGGACCTTCGCACGAAAGGGCGACGGTTGGATCGCGCTGTGGTCGTGGCGCACCCCCACCTGGCGCGACTACGACCCCACCATGTTCGCCACCGATTGCATGGAGCAACCCTTCGACCTGGTGGCCGAGGGCGGCCCCGACAACGTCTGGATCGTCGAGGTCGGCGAGGCCGCCGACGGCGGCTTCGCGGCCTGGAAGGCATCGGTCTTGAAGGTTGAACCGCAGGTGGAGCGCACCGACAGCGGCTTCGTCGTCAGCTACGACTCCGCTTCGGCGGGGACGATGACCTTCGGGTCAACCGGGCCCCTCACGTTGGACGGGTTAGAGGTGGACCTCGGCGACTTCCCACGCCACGATTCGGCGTTCGGCACGGTCGACCACCTGGACACAACGATGGAATTCACCACCGAATCAGCCAGGCTCAAGCTCAACTTCGAGGCGAAAACACGTGCGGTCGGCCTCGTGTAGGCCGGACCGCTCTCGATCGAAGCCATGTCACCGCGGCTGCCCTCCGCCGTCGACGTCGTTGTTCCTTGCCTCTTGTCCAAGGCCACGATCGCGACCACCGCGCCCGCGACCAGCGCCAAGAAGGAGAGCCCAAAGAGGCCGACCCATACCCATTCGTTCAATTTCTAAGAACCAGCGCCATCAGGTTTATTCACTCGATCAGGAGCGAAATCCCCTGCGATGGTCGACCCAAGCTGGTCTAGCTGACCTCGATGGCCTGACGGCCGTGGTACCAACCGCAGTTACTACACACGGCGTGGGGGCGCTTCGGGGTGTTGCAGCGATCGCACAGCGACCGGGGTGCCGACTCGAGGCGCCAGTTGGAGGCCCGACGGCTGCGGCTCTTCGCCTTGGAGGTCTTGCGCTTGGGAACAGCCATGAGAAACACCTTGATCGAGGGGTACCCCACACCATTGCATGGGTGTGAGCGTCGGGCAGCCGACAACGATACCGCCCAGAGCCCACCGGATGCACCTCGGGCGCCGACGGTGGCGATTCAGCGGTCGGGGTGAACCTCTGCCAACGCCGCCCATCGAGGGTCGGGAAGGCGCTCCTCGGCCTCGGCGGGCCCGTCATCTGCATCGTCGGCGATGGTCACCGGGTGCCCCTCTGGATCGGGTCCGGCACAGTCCTCGCGACACAGCGGTGCCAGCGGCAACCCGAGAACCACGGCCGCTCGGACCGCCTCGGTGACGTCGATTCGATCGTCCTCGATCCCCAACTCGCCGTCCAGTGGGTAGGGCCGCGCCACCTCGTCGATCTCACCATTGGTCACCCCCGATACCGGCTCCAGGCAACGGCGGCACTCCCCCGTCCACTCCGCCTCCGCCGACCCGCCGATCACCACACCATCGGACAGCGCCTCCAACCGAAGCTTGACGCGTGCCTCGGTGCCGTCCACCAGCCGGGTGCCGATGACCTCGGCGCCGGCCAGTGCCACCTCGGCATCCACCTCGTCCACATTCCCCACCCGGCGTCGCAGCTCGGCGACGGGCACCAGCAGTCGGCGGGGAGCACCTCCGCGCGGGCCGGAGGCACCACAGTGGCCAGTGCTGCTACTGCTACTGCTGCTGCTCACGCTCAGCGTCCATCGCGTCCTGGTCGAAGAACAGCGCCTCCGACAGCGAATCCTCCTCGTCAGGCGCCAGCGCCGCCTCGGCCAGCGAAGTGGCCGACAGCTTCTGGCGCCCGGCGCCAACCGCTCGCGTGATTCGCTCCAGCACGATCTCGAAGCTGGCCAGCTTCTGGTCGCAATAGTCCTCCACCTCGTGATGCATACGCCGGGCCTCGGCCTCAGCGTCCTCGGTGACCTTGCGTGCACGGCTCTCAGCGGTCTTCACCACCTCGGTGCGCTGCACCATGTGGGCCACTCGGGCCTTGGCATCCGAGATGATCTCCTCGCCATCACGCCGGGTCTTCGCCAGGAACTCGTCGCGTTCCTTCAGCAGCCAGCGGGCGGCACGCAGTTCGTCTGGCAGTCGGGCAACGGCATCGTCCAACAGCTCCAGAATCTCTTCCTTGTTGATGCGAACCGAGGCCGACATCGGCAGGCCGGGGGCCCCTTCGATCAGGTCGACAACCCGGCGCAGCAACTGTTCGGTGCGCGGCATTGTGTACCCCGCGGTGTCCAGGGGCTCGTCGGCGAAGTCGACGTTGAGGTCCTCGACCGGGGCCTCCTCCACGTAATCGCCGGCCGAGTACGCCTGGTACTCGCCGGAGGCCAGTGGCCTGGTGTCATAGCCGTCGTCATCCCGATAATCGTCGTCAAAACTCACGCCGTCGGTCATGTGGGGTTCTCCTCGTTCGAATCGGCGAATTTGTGCTGGAGCGCCTCGGCAACCGCCGGGGGCACCATCGCCGTGATATCGCCACTGAAGCGGGCGATCTCTCGGATCAGTTTGGATGCCAGGAATGAATGTGAGCTGGCGGATGGAATGAACAGGGTGTCCACGCCAGAGATGGTGGTGTTGGTCTGGGCCATCTGCAGCTCGGATTCAAAATCCGAAACGGCACGCAGCCCCTTCACAATGAAGTCGGCCTTCACCTCTCGTGCCAGGTCCACCACCAGGCTGGAGAAGCTGGTGACCGACACGTTGTCGAGGTGATCCAGGCTGGCCTCGATCAGTGCGCTCCGCTCGGCCAGGTCGAACAGCCCCGAGTGCTTCTGGGGGTTGTACAGGGTGGCGACCACCACCCGATCAAAGAGCCGGGAGGCGGTTTCGACGATCTCCACGTGTCCGTTGTGGATGGGATCGAACGAGCCGGGATAGAGCACCGTGGTCACGACGGCGAGGCTAGCTGCGCTGGGTGCCCGGATGCGGAGCAGGGCGCTCGGATGCGGTGCAGGGTGCTGAGCGAGGTCTCACAGCCGATGCTTCACGGAGCATCTCGGTAGAGCACCGACACCCAGGTACCGCCGTAGCGGCGGGCCCGCTGAAGCGTCCACCCCTTGGGGGCCTCGGTCTCCACGTCTCGTTCCACAACCGCCCACTCGGTGGTCAAAGCCGCCCACAGCCGATCCCACCCGTCCCACGCGTAAGGCGGGTCGAGGAGCGCCACATCCCAGGTTCGGGTCGTCGATTCGAGAAAGGCGAGCGCCTCAGCGCGCACCACCTCGGCCGGCTCGGTCAGCCCGACGGTGTTCAGGTTGGCCCGCACCACCCGCACGGCCCTGGCGTCCCGTTCGACGAACGTCACCTCGCTTGCGCCCCTGGACAGCGCTTCGATACCGAGCGCACCGCTGCCGGCGAACAGGTCGACCATGGTGGCGTCCTGCACCAGGCCCAGGGAACCCAACGAGTTGAAGGTCGCTTCGCGCACCCGGTCGCCCGTCGGGCGGGTTCCCGACCCGGGCGGCGCCTCCAGGCGGCGACCCGCCGCAGACCCAGCGACCACCCTCATGTGCGCTCCCCCAAGGCTCGATCACCGTGAGGGTCGGTAACCAGCAGGGTCAGGGCCACCCAGGCGACGGTCGGGTCGGTCTCGGATGGCTCAACCAAACGCTTCAGGGGGACCGTCGGCGCCAGGGCGGCCAGCAACCGATCCTCTTGATGCTCCAATATCCCCGCCACGATGACCGTGCCACCCACGGCGGCCATTCGTCGCACCGACGGGGCCACCGACTCGTGCCCGCCAATCAGCAGGTTGGCCAGCACCAACCGGGCGGCCTCACCTTCCGGGGCATCCAGCTTGGCAACATCGGTTCCCGCCCAACGCACCCGATCGGCCACCCCGTTGGCGGCGGCGTTTGCCAGGCCCACCCGCTCGCCGGCCGGGTCCAACTCCACCAACCGCACCACGCCCGCACCCAGCAAAGCGGCGGCGATGCCGAGCACGCCGGAACCGCTGCCGACATCGATCACTTCGTCCGGCACCACCAGCGGAACGCCGACTTTCGCACCGTCGAATCGTGCTGAGAGCAGTTCCAGAGCCATACGCGTGCTCTGGTGCGAGCCCGAGCCGAATACGGCGCCCGGGTCGATCACCAGGTCGATTGCCGCTTCGGTGGTTTCATCACCCGACGTTGGCTCCACCCACGGCGGTCGCACCACAAACGGTCCGACCGTCCACTCCCGAGCATGTTCACGCCACCCGTCCAGCCCGACATCGAGGGCCACGGTCGTCAACGAGATCTCAGTGGCACCCATCCCACGTAACGCCTTCACCAGGCGCTCGATCGCCCGGTCGGGGGGCGGATCAAGCCAGCTGATCACCCATTCGGTGACGCCAGGGTCGGCCGCCTGTTCCGAGATCCCGTCTGGCAGGATCAGGTTCTCGATCAACCCGCCCCACACCAGAGCTTCAACGCCGTCACCGCGCTCGTCGGCCAGCCTCAGGCTCAGTTGCACCGGGGTGGGTCCGGTCAGGTCACACATGGGCGTCCATGGTCCCAGAACGCCGACGTCACGGCCGAACCACCGCGCACCGACAACCGGCCGGGGAGCACTCCCCGGGCACCGCTCCCCCGCAGGATGGCTGCGAGGCCTCGGTCCAGGTGGAAGGATTCGGCCCGTGGCCTTTGGACAATCACCCGGCCCTCCAGCGGGACAGCGTCAGGTGAACCGGCTGTTGGAGCTGCTCAACGAGGCGGGTCACAGCGACTTCCGTGACGCACGCGGGCCGCTCGACCTCACCCAGCGTCAGGCCGCGGGAAGGTTCACCCGCGGCGAGGCGGACGCCTTGATCGAGCTGTTGGAGACCGAGTTGGAGCAGCAACGATCTGACGCGACGGACGCCGGTCCGAGTCCCGAGCCACACGGAGGCAACGAAATCGCATCTTCGACGACCGCAACGCCCACAGCACCAAGACGCATCTCACGCGACGAGCGCCGGGCCAAAGAGGCGCAGCGAACGCTGCGCGACGTGAGCGACGAGGTGTTGGCCACCGAGTTGCAGCGGCGCGGCTGGGTGGTCATGGAGCCATGATCGCCAACATCGTCTTGGTGGTTGTCGGGGCCGTGTTGGTACTGGTGGCGTTCACCGACCTGGTGAACACCCTGGTGACGACGTCGTCCTCCACGTCCCGCTTCGCCGACCGGTGGCCCTCCCGCGTCGTTGCCAAGATTGGGTTCCGTCTCGTCCGCGCCATGGCGGAGCGCATACCTCAGGACAGGCCGATTCGAGAGCGCCTACTCGCCACGTATGGCCCGTTCCTGCTGCTGGTGTTGTTGACCCTGTGGGTATCCCTCCAGGTCGTGGGCTTCGGCATGATCTGGGCAGGCGTTGGCGGCGTGAAGGGTGTCGACTCGGTACTGAGCTCGATCTACTACTCCGGGGTCTCGTTCTTTACCATCGGCTTCGGCGATGCCGTTCCGGTCGAGTTTGTTTCCCGTTTCGGCGTTTTGGTCGAGGGCTTCGCAGGCGTGGTGACCACGGCGCTCGTCATCGGCTATCTGCCGACGCTGTATGGCGCGTACTCCGACCGGGAACAAATTTTGATGACCATCGACGATGGCTCCGGCGACCGCATCACCCCAACCAGCTTGATGAAGGCGTGGGCACCCGACGGCGACCCGGCCAAGCTCGACGCCCGCTTTGCCGAGTGGGAGCGCTGGGCCGCTGCCGTCGCCGAGACCCACGGTTCGGCACCCATGCTGCGCCTGTTCCGCAGCCACGACCGACGGCAAAACTGGATCACCGCTCTGGGTTTGCTTTCGGACGTCGCCGTGCAGTCGCAAATGGTCGTTGGTGCATCCAACGGGTCGTCGTACTGGTTTCTGCGGCGGGCCGAGACGCTCTTTCGCCAGATGACCGTTCGAGCAGACCTGGGTCCCTGGCGTGCCGAGACGCGTCTGACCCCGGTGGAGCGCGACCTGATGTTTCGGGAACTCTACGACGAGCTTGAGCAGCACGGCTTCGAGCTGTTGCCCTACGACCTGTGCGTCGAGGAGGGGACCAAGCTGCGAGCCATGTACGCCCCGTCCATGGAGTTCCTCATCGATACGATGCTGTGTCCGCGAGGGTTCTGGGCCCCACAAAGCATGGTGCAGCCCATGCCGAGCCCCGACAGACCATGAACCTCGAATCGGTTCTTCCGATGCCCTGGCTTCATCACAGCAACCCATTTTCGTAGTACGGTAGGTTCATGTGGAAATCCACAGCTCGGCAGGTCGCCAAGGAGTATCTACCGCCGAGATGTTGCATGCGTTCGACCACTCGGTGCTGGGCGATGACCTCGGCGAAGACCCGGACCGGTGGCTCGTCATCGGACCGGACTGGGCGGCGAACCTGCTTGAGATCATCGTACTCATTACATCCACAGGTGAGCAGATGATCATTCATGCCATGCGACTCCGCGCAACCCACCGAATACTGCTCGACTCATGACAGATCGCAACTACGGACACACCGAGTCAGGCGCTCCCATCACCGACCAAATGATCGAACGGCTGGCAGACGAAGCGGAAGCCGGCTTTGACGTCGATGAGATCCTTGCTCGCCGGGGCAAGCGCGGGCGCCCGCGACTCGGGTCGGCGCCGTCGACGGTCGAGTCCGTGAGACTCGACCCCCAGTTGAAGCAGCGGCTCGCAACCCGCGCCAAGGACGAAGGGGTGCCGGTCTCCGAAGTGATCCGCGAAGCGCTCCGCCAACACCTTTCCGCAAGTTGACCATCCCCGGCACATTGAGGCATCGAGCCAACCTCCATCGAGCGGCGAGACGCGAAAGAATGACCGAGTGAATCGAACGGTGCACCCATCACTCACAGCCGATGATGTGGTTGATCCCACCAGGTTGGACGGCGCTACAGCGCAGGCGGTGGTGACCGAGTTGATCATGATCTACGACGCCGACGGCGGCCTACGGGGCGAGTTGGCCTACGGCTGGGGCAAGCTGCGCCGCACCGCCCACTGCTCGCTTTGCTCGATCACCCACGGCCTCGTCAGGGAACGACGGTCGTGGGCAGATTGGCGCTGCAGCGTGCCGGTGCCGGTCGAGGCGCTGCATCGCAACGAGCGGTCCCCCGAGGTGGAGGAGATCACCGGCGACCGCACCCCGTGTGTGCTCGCATGCGTCGACGGAGCGTGGGTCTTCGTCCTGGGTCCCGGCGAGTTGGACGCCTGCGACGGCGACGTCGATGTGTTCGCCAACGTCCTCGCCGCCTCGCTCGAGCGAGCGGAGTTGTCCTTCCCGGACGGCTCCTGAGGTGCCGAGGGCGGCTCCGTGCCGGTTTCGATAGCAGCTTCGGATCGCCCAGCGAAGCGAAAGCACGCGTCGGATCACGTCACCTGCTTCATGACGGCAAACCCAAGAGTGGAGCTGGAATTGCAGGGAGATCGACAGCGACGCACCCGCACCCGCACCCGCAGTTTCGTATCGGCATTCGTAGTTCAGGTTTAGGGTGAACAGCTATGGTCACCGGCAATGGGACGAAGTGTTGTGGGTCGGGTAGTTACTGGTTGGTTGTTGTTGGTTGGAGCGGTGGTGTTGGGGCTACCGGGAAGTGTCGAGGCCGCATCGGCCCAGAGCCCACCGGCCCAAATCAGCAGTGCACCAGAACCCGGACCCGGCGGCATTTGTGTGTCTCCCGGACCGCACGGGTTCTCCGACGTGCCATCGAACTCCTACTACAACCTGGCAGTCGGCTGGCTGGTGGAAGCCGGGATCACCTCCGGTGTCGCACCCGGCAAATTCGCGCCGACCGCAACGGTCACCCGAGGCCAGATGGCCGTGTTCCTATGGGCCTCAGCAGGTTCACCGCAACCAGCCGGAGGCCACAGCTTCACCGACGTCAAACCGGGCGTCTATTACGAACAGGCGGTTATCTGGCTGGTCGGCGAAGGAATCACCTCCGGTGTCGCACCGGGCAAATTCGCGCCGTCCGCGAAGGTCACCCGCGCACAAATGGCGGTGTTCTTGTGGGCCGCAGCAGGTTCACCAAGCGTGGAAGGCACCCACGACTTCACAGACCTGAACGCAGGCTCCTATTACGAGGGGCCGGTCACCTGGCTGGTCGGCGAAGGAATCACCTCCGGTGTCGCACCGGGCAAATACGGCCCGACCCGGCCCGTCACCAGAGCCCAAGTGGCCGTGTTCCTCCACGCCTCCGCGTGCACAAAAGCGCCTGTGGGCACCTCGATAGCAGCCGGAGACAGCTCCTCGTGCGTGTTGAACGATGACCAGACGGTTGCGTGCTGGGGGCTCAACGCTGAGGGACAACTGGGGGATGGGACCACCACCAACCGCCTGGCGCCAACTCAGGTTCCGGGCCTGACCTCGACCATTTCGCTCACGGCCGGTAGATCGCACTCTTGCGCCTTGAAGGCACACGGCACTGTGGCCTGCTGGGGAAGTAACGACAGCGGTCAGTTGGGGGATGGCACCACCACCAACCGGCTGGAACCAACCCTTGTGCTCGGCCTCTCGGGAGTGCTGGCAATTGACGCCGGCGACTCCCACACTTGCGCCGTGAAACGCGATGCCAAGGTGGCTTGCTGGGGCTTCAACTACTATGGCCAGTTGGGAGATGGCACCACGACAAACCGACTGACACCAACTCCGGTGGTCGGCCTCTCCGGCGTCTCCGCAACCGCTCTTGGCTCTGGACATTCTTGTGCCCTGAAAGACGACGGGCAAGTGGCCTGCTGGGGCGGCAACTACAACGGACAACTAGGAGATGGCACCACTACAAGCCGACTGACACCAACTCCGGTGGCAGGCCTCACTGAGGTCCTCACGATTGCCGCCGGGGCACGGCATTCATGTGCCCTCAACGTCGAGGGAACGGTGGCGTGTTGGGGGGACAACGATCGTGGCCAGTTAGGCGACGGGACAACGGCCGAGTCGCTAACGCCAACGCCGCTGGCAGGCATGTCGGGGATGACCGGACTCGCCCTCGGCAGTCAGCACTCGTGCGCCTCCAAGCAGAATGGGGGGATGGCCTGCTGGGGCGACAACGGCTTTGGTCAAATTGGTGATGGCACCTGGACTAATGATCGCCTGACACCTGCAACCGTCGTTGGATTGTCTGAGTTCTCAGAGTTGACCGCTGGTGAATCCCACTCGTGTGTCCTCAAGATCGACGGAACAAAGGTCTGTTGGGGGGGAAACGAGTTCGGGCAGTTGGGTGAAGGGACCACGATCTTTCGTTTAAAGCCGCCGGTGTGGCTGACAGGAGTTGCTTCCATCGCCACGGCCGGGCATCAGTCGTGTGCTTTGAAGATCAACAGTACCGTTGCTTGCTGGGGATCAGGGACGCTCGGAGTCGAGCGTGCGGCAGTTCCCATCGATGGATTGTCGGGAGTTACGGCAATCACGGCAGGGTGGTCATCCATGTCTCAACTCGCCCACTTCTGCGCACTAATCGACAACGGAGCTGTGGCGTGTTGGGGGGACAACAATTGGGGCCAATTGGGTGATGGCAGCCAAATCAAGAAATGGACACCATCACTGGTGGTCGGGCTCTCTGACGCTACTGCGATCACCGCAGGTGAAAGCCACAGCTGCGCACTCAAAGAGACGGGCACGGTAGCCTGCTGGGGCCTCAACGATGGCGGCCATATTGGAGACGGCACCTATGCCACCAGTCCGCGGTTAACAGCAACGAGTGTGGTTACGCTTTCCGATGTTCGAGCAATTACTGCTGGTTCTGACCATACCTGTGCGCTGAAAGCAACTGGCACGGTAGCCTGTTGGGGACTCAATCAAAACGGGCAACTCGGAAATGGGACCATCCCAGACCCCGTGGGGGTGAGTGGCAGCGGGACTCCCGTGTCAGTTTCGGGCCTGTCAGGAGTGACGATGATCGATGCCGGCAGGAACCAAACCTGCGCAGTACTCGACACGGGCACCGTTGAATGCTGGGGGACGTCTGGCTCTATATTTGGTAGCACTCCGGTGCCGGAACCCGTGCCAGTGATCAACTTAACAGGAGCCACTTCAGTAGCTGCTGGAGGTAATCATTCCTGCGCGTTGCAAGGTGATGGTAACCCGGCGTGCTGGGGGTGGAACGGCGACGGTCAGCTGGGCGATGGATCCACCAACCCTCGGTCGGTCCCGGCACCGGTAGATGCGCTGCACGGAGTGCAATCCATCGATTCGGGAATTGACCATTCTTGTGCACTTAAAGTCGATGGCTCAGTAGCCTGTTGGGGAAACAATCTCTGGGGTCAGCTCGGCGTCGGAGATCTCTGGGGTTCTCCACAGTGGTCTCCAACGCTCGCTGTAGAGTCCTAACGCTGCGAAGCCGTTCGGGACGAGGTCACAGTTGAGCCTTCCACAGACGCCACTCTCCAGAATCATCTCAAGCACCGCGAAAACCTAAAGCCTGCTCCTTCCTGCCGAAAGCAATCGCTGACATGGCGCGCTTCCACGGCAGACGCTTATGGTCACCGGTTATGGGACGAAGTGTTGTGGGTCGGGTAGTTACTGGTTGGCTGTTGTTGGTTGGAGCGGTGGTGTTGGGGCTACCGGGAAGTGTCGATGCCGCATCGGCCCAGAGCCCACCGGCCCAAATCAGCAGTGCACCAGAACCTCCCCTGCGTGCAGCTTGGAGATGACGACGGCCGCATTGGGCTGGTGCCACACGTGATCCACCGTCACTTCTGTGGGCACAGAGACTTCTGTGGGAACAGCACTGCTCGATGTGGCGCCGCTCGCCGGCACATCGGGGTCGACCACCCGACGGGGGGGCGTCGGACGAGCCGACCAACCAGTTCAACAGAACCGGCAGGCCGTAGGGTCGAGGCGGCTGAACGCATCGCCAAGCTGGCGGACGACATCGAGCAAGGCTCACTGCAACCTCCAACCTTGGTGCCAGAACAGATACCCGAAACCGTTCTGAGAAATTCAAGACTCCTTCCCGAGATCGGCGTAGACCGCCCCTAACTGTCACAGGCCTCCTTCATACTGGGATACATGTTCGATGAGGCGGAATCGACTAAGGGCGATGGCACCCCGGCCGACCGTTCGCGGGCTGATACCGACCATTCGACGGCGCTGACCGCGCCGATGGCCGAGGTGGTCGAGTTGGCCACCCTGCGTCACCGCATCGATGTGCGCGAGGCCAAGTTGCTGGCCGACCTGGACGCCACTGGCGACACCATTGCCTACGCCGGACACCTGACGGGCCCGTGGCTGGCCAACAGCACCGGCATCGGCCGGGCGGATGCCAGACGGCGGGTGCGGGTGGCCGCCGAGCTGCGTGCCCACCACCCCCGCATCGCCGAGGCGTTCAAGGACGCACGGCTGGGTTGGCACCACGCTGCCGCGTGGAGCCGCCACGTCACGCCACTCCTCCGGGCTTTGATCGACGGCTACATCGACCCGCTCGTCGACCTGGCCCAGGTGGCTACCTACGACCGTTGGGTTCAAGAACTGCGTGGTGTGTGCGACCTGCTGAACCAGGACGGCAACCACGATCCCCTCGGCGACGCCGGCCGCAACCGGCTGCACCTCAACGAACTGCCCGGCGGGGTCACCCGGCTCTCCGGCGAGTTCGTCGGCGAACTCGCCCTGAAACTCCGGGCTCACCTCGAAGCGGTCACCGATGAATTGATGTTGCAGTATCACCGAGCCTCCGAGGAGGCCGGAGGCGACCTGACCGTCGCCCCATCCCGCCCTCAAGCACGCGCCGAGGGCCTCGTCGAGCTGTGCGAACGGGCTGCCGGGGTAGACCTCGATGCCACCAAGGCGCCCGAACCCGAGGTGGTTGTGCACTTCAACGCCGACAGCGGCGAACTACGCGACACTCACAACGAACGGCTGGACCCACGGCTGATGCGCTGGCTGATCACCGCCGCCGTCATCCGGCCCCTGGAGACGTCCGGCAATGGCGACGCGCTGCGCATGGGCCGGGCTATCCGCTACGCCAACCGGCACATGCGCCGGGCGCTGACCGTGCGCGACGGGGGCTGCATCTTCCCGGGCTGCGACCGGCCCGCCTCCTGGTGCGACGCCCACCACGTCGACGTGTGGGACAACGGTGGCCCCACCGACATCGATAACCTTGCACTCGTTTGCAGATTTCATCATCGGCTGACCCACCGGCCCGGCTGGACCATGCGCCGTCGCCAGCTACCGGATGACCCCAGCCTGGTGCTCTTCGAATGGCAGACCCCATACGGGCACACCGTGCACAGCCAACGCTGCGGCGTGCGCACAGGGGCGCCGCCCGAAGTGTCGGCCGCGTAAGCGGCCGCCCCGGAACCGACCACTTCCAACCAAATCGGTACCTTCCACCCGGGATGGGCGCTTCGGCGCGTCGATGCCCAATCAGCCTGGGAGTTGCCTGCCTCTCGGCCCGGTCAGACGCTCCAAGGTGGCGGCGAACCAGAGAACCGCCAGAGGAACACGGCCATCTGGCCACGGGGGATATCGTTGGTCGGGCTGAACTTCGTGACCGTCGTGCCGCTGGTGATTCCCTCACCGACCGCCCAGGTCATCGCACACTCGTAGTACGCATTGGCGGGCACGTCGGTGAACGGATGATCGGAGCAGTCGTCCACTGGCGGCGACTCCGCCAACCTGTACAAGAACGTCACCATCTGGCCCCGCTTCACCTTGCCCAACGGGGCAAACCTGGTAGCGCCTACTCCCCCGGTGACCCCCGCATCGGACGCCCACGTCACCGCACACTCGTAGAACGCGCCACTGGGCACATCGGTGAATGGATTGTCCGAACAGTCGTCCACCGGCGGCGAACCCGCCACCTTGTACAGGAACAACGCCATTTGCCCACGGGTCAACTTGGCATTGGGCGAGTACTTGCCAGGCGACGTCCCTGCGGTGATGCCAGCACGCACCAGCCATGCCACCGCACACTCGTAGAACACTCCGTCAGCCACGTCGGTGAAGTCGTGGTAGCGCGAGCAGCCCTGGCCCATCTCAGCATCGATGTTGGGTGTCGTGTTAGGTGCGGTGACGCTGACCGGGGTTGCATCGATGCTGTTGATGGCATCATCGAAATACTCCGCACCGTAGGTACCGGACCAGTCGAAGAATTCAACCGTGTGACTTCCGGTCACGAGCTGGACGATCGTGTACTCACCGTTGGAATCCGTGTACCCGCACTGCTGGAAGTCGCTGCTGTCAGTCTCGGCGCACACCTGAATGTCTTCAAGCGGATCATGAGTCACCTCGTCGGTGACGGTGCCGGTGATCAACCCGCCCAATTTGAGTGCGGCGTCGATGTTGGGTGTGGTATTTGGCGCAGTAACCGCCACCGGCGTGGCCGAGTCTCCGACAAAGACGCCATCGAAGTACTCTCGCAGGAACCTGTCGTCCGACGCATCGAAGCTGACGGTGTAGCTCCCGGTGGGCAGCCCAGTGACTTCGTAGGTGCCGTTACTGGTGTAGCTGCATTGATAATCGGTTCCATCGCCGTTCTCGGCGCAGATCTCAACGTCTCCAAGCGGGTCGCCTGAAGCCTCCTCGGTGACCTCACCCGAAATCACGCCGCCCACGGCCAAACCGGCATCGATATTGGGCGTCGAGTTCGGGGCCGTCACGCTCACTGCTGTTGCCAGGTCGGCATTGATCACGTCATCGAAGTACTCGTTGATGTGGATTGCCGTGTAGTCATAAAAAGCGACGGTGTAGTCGCCGGTCGGCAGGCCCGTGATGGCATAGGTGCCATCTGGGGCGGTCCCTGCACACAGACTGGCGTCGTCGTTGTCGGCGCACACCTGGACGTATTCGAGCGGGTCGCCCGACCCGTCCTCGGTGACCGTGCCGGCGATCACTCCGCCCACGGCCAGCCCTGCATTGATGTTGGGCGTCAGGTCTGGGGCGGTCACGCTTACCGGGGTGGCCGATTCGTAGTCGGTCACGTCATCGTAGAACTCGCCCAGATAGACCTGGCCGGGATCGTGAATGTTGACCAGGAAATCGCCGGACGGCAGACCGGAGATGACGTAGGTACCGTCAGTCTCGGTACTGGAACACCGGTAGAAGCCTCCAGCGTCATCGAAGGCGCAAACTTCAATGTCTTCGAGCGGATCACCGGACACATCGCCGACGACAGTGCCGGAGATGGAGCCCCCCTTCGTCAGGGCGGCGTCGATGTTGGGAGCCACGTCCGGTGCGGTCACCCCCACCATGGTTGCGGTTTCGTACGTGGCATCGTCGAAGTACTCGTCCAGGTACTGGTCCTGGTCGTCGTCGAAGGAGACCCGATAGGACCCGGTCGCCAGGGTGCCGATCGCGTAGGTACCATCCGCAGCGGTGGACGTGCATCCGTAACCTTCACCCGTTTCCTCTGAGGCGCAGACGCTGATGTCTTCCAGCGGATCACCGGTGCCATCCTCGGTGACGGTGCCCGAAATCGACCCGCCCCGACTCAACCCTGCGTCGATTCCAGTGGCGTCAGCGGCCGCCGCAATCACAACCGGGGTGGCCGAGTCGTAGTTGGCGGCATCGTCGAAGTACTCGCGGAGGTACGTCCCCGCGAAGTGCTGAAAATCAACCCTGTAGCTATCGTCGGGTAGCGGACCGATGCTGTAGGTGCCATCTGCCGCCGTGTCAGCACATGAGGAGTAGTCGGTGTTGACGCCCGAGGCGCACACCTGAATGTTCTCGAGTGGGTCGCCGGAACCTTCCTCGGTCACCGTTCCGGCGATGGAACCGCCGGTGGAAAGGCCGGCATTGATGCCTGCTGTGGTGTCCGGCGCAGTGACCCCAACCAGCGTGGCTGCGTCGTACTGCACGACGTCGTCGAAGTATTCATCGAGGTGGGTGGCGGAGTAGTCGGTGAACTGAACCCGGTAGTTGCCGCTCGGAAGACCACCAACGGTGTAGCTGCCATCGGCCGCCGTGCCGGTGCACGAATAGGCGTTCACGTCCTCACCCGCGGCACAGACGCTGATGGCGTCAAGCGGGTCGCCGGAGCCGTCTTCGGTGACCGTGCCCGAAATGGAACCACCGGTTGCGAGCCCTGCGTCGATGCCGGCAGTGAGGTTCGGCGCTGTGACGCTCACCGGGGTGGCAGAGTCGGAATCGGTGACATCATCGAAGAACTCGTCGACGTGGATGCCATCGAAGTCACTGAAGGTCACTGTGTAATTGCCGGTCGCCAGCCCACTGATGGTGTAGGTACCGTCGTTGGCCGTGGTAGCGCAGTTGTAAGCGCCGTTGTCCACGCCGTCAGCGCACACGTAGATGTCCTGGAGGGGGTCGCCCGTGCCGTCCTCGGTCACGGTGCCGGAGATGGAACCGGCCAGGCCAAGTGAAGCATCGATGTTGGCGGTTTCGTTGGGCACCGTGGTGGTGACCGGGGTGGCCAGGTCGAAATCGGTGACATCATCAAAGAACTCGTTGATGTGAGCGCCGGTGAAGTCTGAGAAACCAACGGTGAAGTTGCCCGATGGAAGTCCGCCGACGCTGTAGGTGCCGTCGACGCCCGAATAGTCACATTCGTAAACGTTGGCCTGGTCGAAGACGCAGACATACACGTTCTCAAGTGGGTCGCCCGAGCCGTCCTCGGTGACCGTGCCCGAAACGGAGGCTCCGCTCCCAAGTGCGGCATCGACGCCGGGTGTGGTGGTACGAGGCGTGACGCTGACCGGGGTGGCAGAGTCGTAGTCGACGACGTCGTCGAAGTACTCGTTGACGTAGATGCCATCGAAGTCGGCGAAGGTAACTGTGTAATTGCCGGTCGCCAGCCCACTGATGGTGTAGGTACCGTCATTGGCCGTGATAGCGCAGTTGAAACCGCTATTGGCGCTCGCGCAGACCTGAACGTCGGCCAAGGGAGCGCCGCCGTCTTCGGCGGTCACCGTGCCGCTGATGGACCCGCTTGGTGCGAGCCCGGCGTCAATACCCGACGTGGCGTTGGGGTCGGTCACGCTCACCAAGGAGGCCGCGTCGAAGTCGGTCACGTTGTCGAAGTACTCGCTGATGTACTGACCACCGGACTCTCTGAAGGCAACCACGTAGTCGTCCGATGGAAGACCGGCGAGGGTGTAGGTGCCATCGATGGCGCTGGTGAGCACGCAGAAGTACACGCTGTAGTCAGCGTTGTTGGCGCAAACATCGATGCTGCCGATCGGGTCAGCAGTGTCGTCAGCCGTAACAGTGCCGCTGATGCTGCCCGACCCTGCAACAGCCGGAGCCTGGCCCGGCGCCGGTCGGCTGGGAGCCGCGTCCCCTTGGGGCGGCTCGCCTGGCTGGGTGGGCAGTGCGCCTGGCTGGGTGGGCAGTGCGCCTGGCTGGGTGGGCAGTGCGCCGGAGTTGGTCGGACCAGCCGTGCTGGGCGTTCCGCCCAGGGGTGCGGGCGGGCTCTGCGTATTGGTTGGGGTTGCAGGCGGTGCGGCGGGTGCAGTCGCCGGGTCGGGCTCGGGCACCGTCGCTGTGGTCACCGGTGGGTCCAAGGGAGTCGGTGACGTGACACCTGGGTCGGGAGACTGTTGACCACCACCGCCTTGAACCTTGACCGTGGTTTCGGGCTGCCCCGGCGACAGCGAAGCCGCATCCGAAGGCACCTCAGAACTCGGAGAAGCATTCACGGGGACGGAGTCGCCCACGCTCTGATCGAGGCCTGCTACCGCCTTGGTCTGCGCTCCCACCGACGGAGCTTGTAACCCCACCAAGGAGGCAATCAGCAAAACTGAGACAAGTGCACGCTTCATAGAAACTCCCCCGAAAGACTCTCAGACCACTTCTTAGCCGGCATTCAATCACCGTTGGTGAGCCTTGTCCACCCAATGTGACCGGAGCGTCTGAGTTTGCGGCTCAACCTTGAATTTGGTTGATGAAATGAGATTCATAAGGGGACCGCCCGAGTTCATCCCAGCTCAAGCCGTCTCCCGAGCGGCCATCTTGAAAGAGGCAGCGACCGACGAGGGAGAGCGATCCAGCTACGGGTGAGCACCACCACCGGCCGCACCTTGTCGCCCACCAAGTCCGCTCACCAGATCCGCCCCTGACCGACCTCGATCCCAAAGCCGGCCGAACCCGCCTACCCCGACGCTCGGCGGCCAGCCGGAGAATCTCTTCTGGCACCTCGCCGTCGTGGGGCAACTCGTCATGCGGGTCACCCGGCGCGTCCCCCATGTTCAGAACAGGATCGACCTCATATGGAAACAGTGCCAAGGAGGCGACCTCATGATCAATCGTGCTTTGTCGGACGAACAGGTCGAGGGCCCGGTCGAAGCGCTCCGAGTCGCGAAGGTCGGGCTGCGCCCTGAGCCTTCTCAAGCTGACCTGCATCCACCGTGGCAGAGATCCGCGCACGCGGCATGCCACGTACCATGCCATCACCCCTTCATGAGGTAGCCGACCTCGTCCTGACCGAGGATGAGGTCGACCTCGTCGGCGAGACCACCGAGGTCGGCGAGCGAGCCCGCCTGGGCGAGCAGGTCGGTGGCCACCGCCCGGGCCTTGACCACCCACTCGCGGTCACGTCGCAGTGAGGCCAGGCGCAGGTCGTTGCGGCCCTTCTGGCGCTCTCCCATCAGCGTGCCCTCGCCCCGGAGGTCCAGGTCCACCTCGGCCAGCTCGAATCCATCGGTCGTTCGCACCATCGCCGAGATCCGCTGTTCGCCATCGTCGGAAGGCTCTGCGGACACCAGCCAACACGACGACTTTGCGGTGCCGCGCCCCACCCGGCCCCGCAACTGATGCAACTGGGCGATGCCGAAGCGGTCGGCGTCGAGGATGACCATGACAGTGGCGTTGGGAACGTCGACTCCCACCTCGATCACGGTGGTGGCGACCAACACGTCCAGCTCGCCGGCCCGGAACGCCGCCATGGTGGCGTCGCCCTCATCGGCGACAACCCGGCCGTGCAACAGCCCCAGCCGCAGACCCTCCAACTCGCCGGCCGCCAACTCTTCCCGGGTGGTCTCGGCCGAGGCCACCTCCAGCTTCTCGGACTCTTCCACCAGCGGGCACACCACGTAGGCCTGACGCCCGGCGGCCACCTCGTCACGCACCTGCTGCCAGACGACCTCGACCTCAAGCGGGGTTTGCGCCCAGTGGGTGACGATCGGCGTGCGACCCGGAGGCAGTTCGTCCAGGGTGGACACGTCCAGATCGCCGTACACGGTCATGGCTGCGGTGCGGGGAATGGGCGTGGCGGTCATGACCAGCAGGTCCGGCTGGTTGTCGCCCTCCCCCACCTCGGTCAGCGCGGCCCGCTGATCGACCCCGAAACGGTGCTGCTCGTCCACCACCGCCACGCCGAGGGAGGCGAAATCCACCCCCTCGGAGATCAGCGAGTGGGTGCCGACCGCCAGGTCGATCTCGCCAGAGGCCAGCTGGGCCAGCACCATTCGGCGCTGCGGCGCCGACAGGCGACTGCTCAGCAGCGCCACGTGCAGCGGCCGTTCGCCCAACAGCGTGTCGGGCGCCGGGACGACGAAGCCATCGAGCAGCTCGGCGATGCCCCGATGGTGTTGCTCGGCGAGCACCTCGGTGGGCGCCATCAGCGCCCCCTGGTGTCCGCCCTGCACTGCGGCCAGCAGCGCTGCCACCGCCACCAGTGTCTTGCCCGAGCCGACGTCGCCCTGAAGCAGGCGGTGCATGGCCGAGCGACACTCGAGGTCCGCCATGATCTCGTCGATCGCCCGCGCCTGGGCGCCGGTGAGGGGGAATGGCAACCCGGTGAGGAAGCGGTCGACCAGCTCGGGAGAGACTGCCTCGGAGGCCCGCTGTCCCACGGCGTGCACCACCCCGGTGACGGTGGCCTCCCGCTCGGCCTTGGCCGCCACCAGGGCCAGTTGCACACGCAGAAGCTCATCAAACACCAGCCTCGACCTGGCCTTGGTCATGTGGCCCATCGACTCGGGAGCGTGAATGGCCGCCATCGCATCCTGGCGTCCGATCAAGTCGTGAGCGTCCAGCACCGTCACCGGCACCGGATCGGCCAGGCCCCGGGGCGCAATTCGACGCAACGACTCGGCCACCCAGTCCGCCAACTCCCAGGTGCTCAGCTTGGCCTTCTCGGACTGCGGGTAGATCGGCAGGATCCGCCCGGTGCGATCGCCCACCAGGTCGACCACCGGGTTGGTCAGTTGCCGGGCGCCCCGAAACTCGTCGACCTTTCCGTAAAACACCGCCCTGGTGCCGATGGGCAGTTGGCGCTCCCGCCAGCCCTGGTTGAAGAACGTGACCTTCATCGTGCCACTGCCGTCGGTGACCCGCGCCTCCACCATGGCCCGACCACCCCGCACCCGACGGCTCGAGATGGACTGCACCTCACCGACGAACATGCCTTCCTCGCCCGGCGCCAGATCGGCGATCCGGGCCTCTCGGGTGCGGTCGACATAACGGCGCGGGTAGTGGAACAGCAGGTCGAGCACCGAGTGAATGCCAAGGACCGCCAGCCCATCGCGCTTCTTGCCGCCAACGCCCTTGAGGCGCTCCACACCAAGCGCATCCAGCTCACGCAGTGAGATCGGAGAGTGCTGGGAGCTGGGGCCGGCCGCGGTCACTCCTCTATGCTGACACCTCGCAGTGGAGCACCGACCGCCGGCCACGTTGCGCACGGCCCCGCCTCACCGGTTAGCCTGATCTGCTGCGTTGCGTCGGCTTTCGTCTCGTGCCCGGCGCCTCCCCCAACCCGTAAGGATCTTGCCATGGCCAGTGTCTGCGAAATCTGCAACAAGAAGCCCAGCTTCGGCATGTCGGTGTCGCACTCGCATCGCCGCACCCGTCGCCGCTGGAACCCGAACATCCAGCGGGTCCGGGCCGTGATCAACGGCTCCACCAAGCGCATCGACGTCTGCACCGGCTGCCTCAAAGCCGGCAAGGTCACCAAGCCCCCGGCCCGCAACTGGCAGCCAGAGTCGGCCTGATTCCGGCTGTGCCGTTCGGCGTTGCTCAGCGCCGAATTGGCGCTTGTGAAAAGTTTGCGTTGTAGGGTTATCCTCGCCCCACTCGCATGGCGTTGATCGTCACACGGGAACCTCTGAGGAACGGAGCCCACACGTTGCAAGGTGTGATCAAGAGCTACGACCCATCCACCGGTGACGGCAGCGTCATCAGCGACAGCACGCTCGCTGAATACGACCTGGCGACCGACGCGCTCGACGGCTCACTGTTCCGCATGCTGCGGCAGGGCCAGCGCGTCGTTTTTGAGGTGACCGACGGACCACCCGGCGCCGCTCACCCGGCGAAGGTTGCCACCACGGTTCGCCTGGGCTCGGAGATCGACATGGGTACGCCCGGGTTTCCCGACTCGGAACACCTTCCGGGGCCTGCCCCGGAGACGCGCACAATCCGACACGAAGGAGGCCTGTCCTGATGGCGGGTACGACGACCAACCAAAAGCTGCTCGATTGGGTTGAGGAGTGGCGAGAGATCCTCCAGCCCGATGCCGTCGAATGGTGTGACGGCTCCGAGGAGGAGTACGACCGACTCGCCCAACTGCTGGTCGACGAGGGCGTCTTCACCAAGCTCGATGAGGCCAAGCGACCCAACAGTTACCTGGCCCTCTCCGATCCCGACGACGTCGCCCGAGTTGAGGATCGCACGTTCATCTCGTGTGAGAAGGAAATCGACGCCGGACCCACCAACCACTGGCGCGAGCCCTCCGAGTTGAAGGCCGAAATGCTCGACCTGTACCGGGGTTCGATGACGGGCCGCACCATGTATGTGGTGCCGTTCTCGATGGGCCCCCTTGGATCCCCCATCGCCCACATCGGCGTTGAGTTGACCGACTCGGCCTACGTGGCCACCAACATGCGCATCATGACCCGGATGGGCCAGGGCGCACTCGACGTGCTGGGATCCGACGGTCAGTTTGTGCCCGCCATCCACTCGGTGGGTTACCCGCTGGTCGACGCCGACGGCAAGGAGCGCCCCGACGTCACCTGGCCCTGCAACGAGACCAAGTACATCAGCCACTTCCCCGAAACCTCCGAGATCTGGTCGTACGGCTCCGGCTACGGCGGCAACGCCCTGCTGGGCAAGAAGTGCTTTGCGCTGCGCATCGCATCCACCATGGGCCGCGACCAGGGCTGGATGGCCGAGCACATGCTGATCCTGGGTCTCACCTCGCCCGAGGGCGAGAAGACCTACATCGCCGCGGCCTTCCCGTCGGCGTGCGGCAAGACCAACATGGCGATGCTCGTCCCAACCCTGCCCGGGTGGACGGTGGAGACCGTTGGCGATGACATCGCCTGGATGAAGTTCGACGACGAGGGTCGCCTCCGGGCGATCAACCCCGAGGCGGGCTTCTTTGGCGTCGCACCCGGCACCTCGGACGAGACCAACTTCAACGCCATGGCGTCGTTGGCGAGCAACTCGATCTTCACCAACGTGGCCCTCACCGACGATGGTGACGTGTGGTGGGAAGAGATGTCCGAAGAGGCACCGGCGCACCTGATGGACTGGAAGGGCAACGACTGGACGCCCGACTCCGGCACCAAGGCCGCCCACCCCAACGCCCGGTTCACCTCCCCGGCCTCGCAATGCCCGTCGATCTCAGCCGATTGGGAGAGCCCGGAGGGCGTGCCGATCTCCGCCATACTCTTCGGCGGACGCCGGGCCACCAATGTGCCCCTGGTGACCCAGAGCTTCGACTGGCAACACGGCGTGTTCCAAGGTTCGATCATGAGCTCGGAGAAGACCGCAGCCGCCGCCGGCAAGGTTGGCGACGTCCGGTTTGATCCCTTCGCCATGTTGCCGTTCATGGGCTACAACGTGGGCGACTACTTCAACCACTGGCTGGAGATCGGCAAGGCGACCGACGCCGACAAGTTGCCCAAGCTGTTCTGGGTCAACTGGTTCCGCAAGGACGACGACGGCTCCTTCATGTGGCCCGGCTTTGGTGAGAACTCCCGGGTGCTCAAGTGGGTCGTCGAGCGACTCGCAGGCACCGCTGACGCTGACGAGACCGCCATCGGTCACGTGCCGACGATCGACTCGCTCGATCTCTCCGGACTCGACCTTGATGACGAGACGATGGGCAAGATCCTCGAGGTCGACAACGAGGCGTGGCGCGACGAGGTCGAGCTGATCCGCGGCCATTACGAGTTCATCGGCGAGCGTCTGCCCGAGGAGATGGCCAACGAGCTGTCCGACTTGGAAAAGCGCCTGGCCAACTGAGCCGGTCGGCGTCACGGCGCCGTCAGCCATGTGAGAACGGCCCGGGCCCCAGGCCCGGACCGTTTCGCGTGGTACCACTTTGAAGGTCGCTCTTCGGCCGCCAACCAACTTGCATAGTGTCAATCGAATCCGGTCGAGCCCGTCTCGACACGATGACGAAACGGGGATCCATGCCTTCCGTCAGCACGTTGATCGAACACCTCGGTGAGTTCAACCCGCGCATGCACCTCGCCGAGACTCCACCAGCGGAGGCGATCCACCAGATCGACGCAGGTATCCATCCCTCGTCGCAGGTGATCCCAGGATCCGGTGAGACCGAGATCGCCCGCTACCTCTTCACCGGGGGAATCCTCTCAGCGGTCTCACAGAACAGCGGCATGCCGATGCGCCTGTTACCCGAGGCCGAGGCCCCGGACGTCCAACTCATTCCGTTCGTCTCCGGTGAGGGCGTCGTCGTCGTGACCGACCGTCGCCTGCTGGGCCAGATGAACGGTGAGAGCCCGTTGAGCGACAAAATCGATGAGCACGCCGACGGCCACCTGTACTTCTCGATGGGTTACGAGGACGTGAACTCCATCTCGATCAGCCAGGAACCATCGCCCATCGGGGCGGTCAAGCAACGTCGCGTCAACGTACAAGGTCTCGAAGTTCTGGGGGCGCTCGGAGTGGAGGTGTTCGCCGCCGTGACGCTGGGCGACGGTGACGTCACCCAGTCGACGCTCAGAAGCGGGCGGCCCTTCTTCGACCAGGTGGTCCTGGCCGCGGCAACCTATCGAATGGGCCTCGACCCCAACGCGGCCGACCAGGAGCAACTCCGGCGGGTCGTGTCCGGCCTGTACTCCACCGAGGATGGCGAACTCGTCGCCGACCTGATCGCCGAACGTGAGTAGCGCCGAGGGGGTGCGCTGAACCTTGCGTCGTGAAACTAGTCACAAACAGGAAAGTTGATGTCCCAACACTCAACTTTCGTGGCATACTGACCATCGTCAACACCGACGGTCCAGTCCGCAGCGACTGCCACAACAGGAGGCCACATCATGCTCACTACTTGGGATCCCTTCCGAGACGTCGAGCGGCTGTTCGAGGTCGACCCCCGAACCCGCTCGATCCCTGCGCCCTTCGATGCCGTTCGCACCAGCGACGAGGTGGTACTCACCTACGATTTGCCCGGTTTCCGAGCCGACGACGTCGATGTCACCGTCGAGAACCACGTGCTCACCCTGACCGCCCGCCGAACCCAGGACGAGTTGCCCGAGGGCGCTCAACGTCTGGTGAACGAGCGGCGTTTCGGAACCGTGCGCCGTCAGGTCACCTTGTCGGACACGCTGGACGGCCAGAGCGTGAGCGCCAACTTCGACAACGGCGTGCTTGAGTTGCGCATCCCGGTGTCGGCCAAGGCCCAGGCCGTGAAAGTGCCGATCGGGGTTGGCACCACCAGCATCGAAGCCGAGGCGAGCTCGGCCGACGAGCCCGTCGGTGCTCCGGCGGGCTGATCCCTTCGTCCGAGGGAACGGCCCGGTCAGGCCAGCTGGCCGAGACGCTGCACCAACACGTGCAACCGCCCATGGGCGGCGTTGTTAAACCGGAGCCGCAGCCTGGGGAGGTCGGGGATGTCGTTATCCTCCACCTCCACCGCTGCGGCTTCGGCGCGTTCGATCGTGCCGCAGGTCAGCAGGTCTCCAAACTCGGCATTCAGCGTGTCCAGCGCCTCGTCGGAGACATCTGTGTTCAGGCGTATGTACAGCTTGTTGCCCACGTGTCGGATCGAATGGAACACCCGATAAAAGTCTCGCACGTACGCGACGGCCTCAATCGGGTCGGATGTGATGTGCACGATGTCGAGGTCGACCGGTGAGATCAGCCCGCCATCGAGCAACTCCACCTCCACGTAGTGGCGCCAGCTGCGCCAATACGCATCGCCCGGCGGCTCGAAGAGCACCACCGGCGACGGCGGCGCCTTGCCCGTTTGCATCAGGGTGAGGAGTTCCATCGTCTCGTCCAGCGTGCCAAACCCGCCCGGAAAGACCACGTAGCCCGACGACTCCTTGGTGAGGGTCAACTTGCGGCTGAAGAAGTAGCGGAAGTTGATGTTCTTTCCGTCGAACAGGGCCGCATGCTCGGCACCGCCCGGCTCGAACGGCAACACGATCGAAACCCCGAAGCTGGCTTCCGGGCCCGCCCCCTCGACCACGGCGGTCATGATGCCGGGCCCACCACCGGTCAACACCATCCAGTCGGAATCCGCCAACAGCCGTCCCACCTCGCGGGCCATGCGGTAGGCCTCGCTGTCTTCGGCGGTGCGGGCCGAGCCGAACACGGCGCACTTGCGCACGTCGCCATACGGAGCAAACACCGCAAACGCATTGCGTAACTCCTTGAGTGCCGAGTTTACGATCTTCACGTCTCCACGATCGGTGCGTTCCCTGCCCATCCGCATCGCCGAGGTCACGATCTCCGTGTAGAGGTCGTGATTGCCGTCGAGGTCGGCCTGTTCCACCAGTGCCTTGATCGACTCGTCCAACTGGATATCACCGGTGCGGTAGCGGGGGCGACGGGTCATGCCAACCAGCATGGTGCATGACCGGCCAACCGACGCAGCCGCAACTCACCCGCAGCGCCTGACCCCCTCGACACCCCGTGAGGATTCAGCCTCCTGGAGGGACGAACTCCTCATGGGGGGCAAGCCCTACGATGTGCGAGGAGGCCTGGTGGAACGACGTCAACTACTTCGTATGGGTGCCACGGGCGGCGCATGGTGGGCCACACTGGCCACGGCCGGCGGATGCTCCTCGCAGCGCGACGCCGAGCGGAACGCCACCCGGGGGTCGACCTCAACGCGGCAGCCCGTTCCCGAACCGACCGCCATGGTCCGCACCAACTGGTCAAAGGACCCCTGGGCCCGTGGCTCGTACAGCTACCTGCCGGTGGGGGCAACGCCCGAGCTACGCCGGGCGCTGGGCACCCCCATCGGCGATCGCCTGTTCTTCGCCGGTGAGGCCACCGACCTGGGCGACCCCGGCACGGTGCACGGGGCCCGGGCCAGCGGCATGCGGGTGGCGACACAGGTGGCGGCTGCGACCGGCACCGACGAGACCCTCCTGATCATCGGCGCCGGCATGGCGGGGCTGACCGCGGCGTTCGAGTTGAGCGCCGGCAGGTTCGCCGGCCGCCGATACCGGGTGAGGCTGGTCGAGGCCCGCGACCGCCTGGGGGGCCGGCTCGACTCGGTCAGACCCGCCGGCCTCGACACCTACGCCGAGCGGGGCGCCTCCTGGGTGCATGGAATCGAAACCAACGAACTGGACACGCTGGTGCACGAGGCCCGGATCGACACCGTGCCCTTTGACTACCGCCAGGCGACGCTGGGGTTGGAGGGCCGGCGACTGCCCACCGACTACCTCGATGAGCCCGCCGATGCCGTCGAGCAGGCAGCCGCCTGGGCCCGGCGACAGGGCGCCGATCAGGCACTCGCCGACGCCGTCGAGGCCAGTGGGTTCGCCGAAAAGGTCGACCAAGAGGCCCTGGAGCACTACCTGACCACCGAGGTGACCGACGAGTACGGGGCCTCAGCCGCACGGCTCTCAGCGCGGTGGGCGCTGGAGGAGGGCAGCGAGGGCACCGACCTGCTGGTGGTGGGCGGCTACTCCAACCTGGCACGGCATCTTGCGAACCAGATCCCGAAAGTCGATGTCCGCCTCAGCACACCGGTGGCCGAAGTCGCCTACGACCCCGACGGCGTCACCGTCATCACGCAGACCGACGAGACGTTGAGCGCCGACCGGGTGATCGTCACCGTGCCACTCGGCGTGCTCCAGGCGGGTGACATCTCATTCTCGCCGGCGCTCTCGGAGGACCACCAGACGGCGATCGACGACCTCGGCATGGGCCTGCTTGACAAGGTGATCCTCTACTTCGATACACCGTTCTGGCAGGAGGCCGCGCCAATGTGGACCAGGGTCGCGCCCGGCCATCCGTTCCGAGAATGGTTCAACACCTCCCCCGGCCTGGCCGATACACAACTGACGGCCCTGACCGGCGGCGACGTTGCCCTGGCCTGGGCCGAGAAGACCGATCACCAGGTTCAGGCAGCGGCACTGGCCGCCCTCGCGACCTTCGTGGCCGCCGGATGGTGAGCGAACAGGATCACGCCAGCAGCAGTGCCCGGATGCACAGGCCCATCAGGAACAACCCGCTGTGTCACGCCAGCAGCAGTGCCCGGATGCACAGGCCCATCAGGAACAACCCGCCCAGCCCATAGAGGAGATACGCCCAGGCCCGAACCTGGTTGCGGTACCCATACAGGATCCCCACCGTCACCAGTGCCACGAACCCGTAGAAGATGTGAAAGTCGTCTCCGGGCGCCCGATTGCCGGCCAGGTTGGCGACTCCCAAAGCCACCTGGATAAAGATCGACGCCTCGGCGGCGATCACGAACCACCAGAGACCCCGCACCCGCAACGGCGCCCACCAGTGTGCGCCCAGGGCCCACAGCCCAGCCGCCGCGTTCACCCCAATCACCACCCACGCGAAGTTTGCGTGCAGCGTTGCGACGCTCACAGAAGATGGGCGATCATCGGCGAATCAGCCGGGCGGGGATTGGCCGGGTCGACGAACCACTCATGACCGAACGCCACGGCAAAGATGTCATCGGGCAGCTTGAGAAACCACGAGTCATCGCCGATCTGGCTGCGGTGAGCCACCATCGCCCGCCGCTTTGCCCCGACGACCGAGGTGACATCGACGCCGTGGGTGATCAGCGACTCGGGACTGCCCATTTCCTCGTCCATCTTGGGCGGGTCGTCGGAGGTGGCGTCGCCCAGTTCCGACATCAGGTCGGCGGCACCCGCCATCTGCTCGCGAATCTTGTCCCGGTTCATCGTGGCCCACACCACGCTTGGCACCTCCGCCAACTCGCCCGCCCGGGTACCCACCGTGTGCACCGCGATGTGGTCGGGGTGGCCGTAACCGCCGTGATCATCGTAGATCGTGAACACATCGGCCCGTTCCTCACGCAGGATCGCCGCCACACGTTCGGCGGTCTCGTCGACATCGGCCTGGGCGAAACAGGCCGGGTCGTCGTTGCTGGACTCCCCCGCCATGCCGCTGTCGTGGTAGCCGAGGAACTCCACACGGTGGGCACCCAGAATCGACGCGGCCGCCTGGGTTTCGGCCCGGCGGAACGCGCCGAGTGCCTCGGGGGTTTCGGCCTCACCCTCGACCGTGAAACCGAGCTCGCCGTCAGTGGCGACGATGAGCACCACCCGATGCCCGGCCGCCGACGCCAGGGCCATCGTGCCCCCGGTGGCGATCGCCTCGTCGTCGGGATGGGCATGGAAACACACGAGCGTCGACACGACCGAGCAGGCTACCGCCACGAGCGCGGCTCGAACCTCCGCTCAGCGGACCGGTTCACCTCAAATGTGTGTTCGGGCCGCGCCATCGGCTCGGAGACACATTTGAGCCAACCCGGAACCATTTCGGGCTCAGGCGACAGCGCCGCCCGCTCGCAGCTCGGCCACCTTGGCGGTGTCGGCCCCCAACCATTCGGTCAGCACCTCGTCGGTGTGCTGGCCGGCGTGGGGCGGAGGGCGACGGATTTCGCCGGGGGTGCGGCTGAACCGGGGCGCAGGGGCGGGCTGAGTGATGCCGGCCACCTCGGTGAAGGTGCCACGGGCCACATTGTGCGGGTGCTGGGCCGCTTCGGACATGGTGAGCACCGGGGCGAAGCACACGTCGGTGCCCTCCATGATCTCCATCCACTCGGCCCTGGTCTTGGCCGCGAACACGCCCCGCAGCCTGTCCTTCAGCTCGGCCCAGGCGGTCTGGTCCATCTGGTGGGGCAGGTCCTCGCCCGCCAGGCCGGTGAGGCGCAACAGCTCGGCGTAGAACTGCGGCTCGATCGAACCAATCGACACCCACTTGTCGTCGGCGGTGCGATAGGTGTCATAGAAGTGGGCGGCGGTGTCCAGCATGTTGGTGCCCCGCTCGTCGGTCCAGATGCCCATCGCCTGGAACGCCCAGATCATCGTCATCAGGCTGGCCGAGCCGTCCACCATGGCCGCATCGACCACCTGACCAGCACCTGAACGCCCGGACTCGAGCAACGCCGCACACAGGCCCAATGCCATCAGCATGCCGCCACCGCCGAAGTCGCCGACGAGGTTGATCGGCGGCGTGGGCTGCTCGCCGGCGCGGCCCAGATGCGCCAGCGCGCCGGCCAGAGCGATGTAGTTGATGTCGTGACCGGCCATCGGCGCGTACGGACCGTCCTGACCCCACCCCGTCATACGGCCGTACACCAGCTTGGGGTTGCGGGCCAGCATCTCGTCGGGACCGATGCCCAACCGCTCGGCCACACCGGGCCGGAAGCCCTCGAGAAAGGCATCGGCGGACTCGGCCAATTGGAGCACCACCTCGACGCCCTCCGGCGACTTCAGGTCCACCCCAATCGACCGGCGGCCCCGGGTCAGTAGATCGCCGGGCGGAAGGTCGGGGCTGCCCCCCGACACGTTGCCCGCCCGATCGATGCGCACAATGTCGGCCCCCAGGTCTGCCAGCATCATGGCGGCAAAAGGTGCCGGTCCGATGCCCGCAACCTCGATGATCTTGATTCCTGTCAGCGGTCCACTCATGCCATCATGCTCACCGGCCAGCGGCCGACCGGTCAAGACGTGCCGGCGCATCGCCCCGCCCGTGGCGATGCGGGATCACCATCAGTTGGGTCGGCTCAGACGTCCGATTGGCGGAGCGGGCGATCACGGGCGCTCGGGCGCACTCCGACTGAGCGACGTCCCGGGTTGCTGAGGGCGCAGCCGACCGCGGATCGACGCCAGGCTGGGTATCGGCGGGTTGAACTTGGCCAACAGCGGCCCGAGCACCGCCAGGATCAACACGTAGGCCGCGGCGGTCGGCGCCAATGCCGCGTTGACGGTGGTGCCGGCGGCAAGCCCGGCGATCACGATGGAAAACTCCCCTCTGGCGATCAGCTCCATGCCCGCCCGATCGCGACCTTTTGGGCCCACCCCCAGCTGTTTGGCGGCGTAGCGGCCGGTGGAGATCTTGGTCATGGTGGTGACGATGGCGAGCAACGCTGCAACGAGGAGCACCGGCGGCAGGTCGCCCGGATCGATACGCAGGCTGAACAGCACGAAGAAGATCGCAGCGAACAGGTCGCGTAACGGCGTCAGCAGCGCCTCGGCCCGGTCGCGCACCTCCCCCGACAGCGCGATGCCAACCAGGAACGCCCCAATCGCCGAGCTGACCTGGACCTGCTCGGCAAGGCCCCCGACCACGAGGATCCCGCCCATCACGCTCAGAAGCAGCGCCTCGTCCGAGCGCGCCGAAATCACTTTGCTGATCGGCCCACCGAAGCGGATGGCCATGATCAACGCAAGCGTCGTCACCGCCAGAGCCACACCAACCGAGAGCGTGCCCGACAACAGCGAGCCGCCCACCAGCAGCACCCCGAGCACCGGCAGGTAGGCGGCGACAACCAGGTCCTCGAACACGAGAACTGCGAGCACCGCCGGCGTCTCGCGGTTGGCCATGCGATCCAAATCCGAGAGCAGCTTCGACACCACCCCGGATGACGAGATGTAGGTCACCCCGGCCAGCATCAGCCCACCGATCGGCCCCCACCCGAGCACCAGGCCCGCTACGAAACCCGGCGTGAAGTTGAGCAACACGTCGACGAACCCCGCCCGCCACCCGTTCTTCAAGCCTTCGGTCAGTTCGGCGCCGGTGTATTCCAGGCCAAGTACGAACAGCAACAACAGCACGCCTATTTCCGACGCCAGGTCGATGAAGTCCTCGGCGAAGTTCAGTTCGACCAGCCCACCGGTGCCGAAGATCAGTCCGGCTGCCAGATACGCAGGAATCGGGCTCAGCCCGATCCGATGGGAGAGACGGGCCAAGAACCCCAGCCCGATCAGGAGCACGCCCAACTCGATGAACGCGCGGGCGACATCGGCACCTGCTGATGCCAACACAAGCTGGTTCACGGAGCGCTCAGCTGCTCAGTCGTTCGCTCAGCACCTCGAGCCCGTCAGGCATACCGACGGCGAACACGGTGGCGCCCACCTCGAAAAGGTCGTCTGGTCCGGGCGACGGCGATGCCTCGCCATCGCGAATGATGGCCACGATCGACACCCCCGTCTCAGATCGCACCTCGGACTCGCGCAGTGTGACCCCGGCCCAGGCCGACCCCGGCTCGACGGTCAACCAGTCGAGGGTGATGCCCGCAACCTGATGGCGAAGGCGCGCCACCTCGTCGGACAGGCGGCCGCCGCCCAGCAGTTCGGCCAGGTCGCGTGCCTCGTGCTCCTCCAGATGCACCATGGCCCGGCAGGCGTCTGGGTCGTCCTTGTCGTAGAAGGCCACGTCGCGACGCCCGGTCCGGTGCACCACCACCCCCAGCTGTTCGCCGTTGTCGGTGGTGAAGTCGAAGCGTGCGCCAACACCCGGCAGTTCACTCTCAGAAACGCGTCCCATTGCCCTCAGGCTAGGCGGCGGCCCTGGCCCTCGGCCTGAAAGACTGGGCCGATGGCGTCCTTCCCGACCTCCACCACGCCGTCGCCGAAGTCGCCTCGGGGTGGCGCGCTCGACCAGGTTCCGCAGTGGCTCCGCCCCCTGGCGCCGGTGGTCATGATGCTGGCGGTGATGTGGGCGGTGGAGATCATCAACATTCCGTTGGGCGGGCGGCTGGATCGCTTTGGGGTGCGACCCCGCGAGTTGGCCGGCCTGCCCGGCATCGTGTTTGCGCCCTTCCTGCATGCGGGGTTTGGCCATCTGATCGCCAACACCGTGCCGTTTCTGGTGCTGGGCGCAGTCGTCGCCTACACCGGGCTTCGACCATTCCTCATGATCACTGCGCTCGTTATGGCCGGTAGTGGCGCCGGAATGTGGCTGTTCGGCTCGACCAATTCGGTTCAGGTGGGCGCCAGCGGGCTGGTGTTCGGGTACCTCACCTACCTGTTGACCCGCGGGTTCTTCGCCAGGCGCTTTACCTGGATCCTGGGCGGCGCGCTGATCGCCCTGTTGTACGGCTCGATGCTGTGGGGCCTGATCCCCCGGCACGGCGTGTCGTTCACCGGCCACCTGTTTGGAGCACTCAGTGGCATCGGTGTGGCGTGGCTGATGCACCGCGACGACTCAACCGATGAGAAACTGCACCCCTATGCTGAGATGACGTCGCCTGGTGGCGGCGACACCAACGGTTCAGCACCCTGGGGGGACACATGACCACCACCGATCGTCTGAGTCCGTTGGACTCCTCGTTTCTCCACCTGGAGAACGAGTTCGCGCACATGCACATCGGCAGCACGTCGATCTTCGAGGGGCCACCCCCACCGTTCGAGGATGTTCGGGCGCTCGTGGAATCCAAGCTCATCGACATTCCGCGGTACCGGCAGGTGGTGCGCTTCGTACCGATGGACCTGGGTCGACCCGTGTGGGCCGACGACCGTCACTTCAACCTGGAATTTCACGTACGCCACACTGCGCTCCCGCTCCCGGGCGGCCGCGAGGAACTGCGCCGCCTGGTGGCCCGCATCATGTCCCAGCAGCTGGACCGCAGCCGACCGCTGTGGGAGATGTGGGTCGTCGAAGGTTTGGAGGATGGCCACTGGGCGCTCATCTCCAAGGTTCATCACGCCATGGTGGACGGCGTGTCCGGCGCCGAACTGCTGTCAACCGTGCTGGACATCAGCCCCGACGCCACCATCGCCAAAGCAGCCGAGTGGGCGCCGCGATCGTCACCTTCCAACATCGAGCTGGCCACCGACGCGGTCGCCCAACTTGTGAAGAGCCCCTACGAGCAGGTGCGGGCGTTGCGTGCAGCCGGTCGGGTGCCACGCCAGGCGATCGAACAGCTCAAAGAGGTGGGCGCCGGGCTCAGCTCACTGGCGGGGATTCTGTCGGCGACACCCGAGAGCACCCTGAACGGGCCCATCGGCCCCCACCGGAGGTACGTCTGGACGTCGGTTTCGGTGGACGACATCAAGACGGTTCGGGCCGCGCTCGGCGGCACGTTCAACGACGTGGTGCTGGCCACGATCACCCGGGGCTTCCGGTCACTGTTGCGAGCCCGCGACGAGAGCACCGACCGTGTGGTGCGCACGCTGGTGCCGGTTTCGGTGCGGCCGCGCAACGATGGTGAGGTGGCTGCCGGCGACGGCACCATGGCCAACAAGGTGTCCGCCATGTTCGCCGAACTGCCGGTGATGCTTGACGACCCCGGCGAGGCCCTGGCGGCCGTCTCGGAGCAGATGGCCGACCTCAAGGAGTCCAAGCAGGCGGTGGCCGGTGAGGCACTCACGTCGATGGCCGACTTCGCCCCGCCCATGCTGTTGGCGTTGGGAGAACGGGTGGCCGCCCGGGCGGCTCAGCGCAACGTCAACACGGTGACCACGAACGTGCCCGGTCCCCAACTGCCGTTGTATTCGCTGGGACGGCGGATGCTGGAGATCTTCCCGTTCGTGCCGCTGGCCGGTCAGGTGCGCGTTGGGGTGGCCATGTTCAGCTATTACGGCACCGTGTACTTCGGTATCACCGGCGACTACGACACGTGCGAAGACATCGGCGTGCTCAGCGACGGCATTGAGGCGGGCATGGAGGACCTGCTGCACCTGGCTCGGGCCGCCTCCTGAAGAACGCTCCGCGCTGACCGAGCGTTGCCCGCTGAGCGGGCAGAATGCGAGCATGGATCTTTCTCCGGCATTCCTCCTCGAGTTTGCCAACCGAATCGGAGCGGCGGCCCAAAACGTGATGGAGGTCGCCCGGTTCGGCGGCCTGGAAACCGATGAGGTGCCTTCACCGTTCGAGGTGACCTACGAGCACCGCACCTATCGCCTGCGTCGGTACTTCCCCGACCTGGTGCCCACCACCAAAAGGCAGCGCTTGGCCAGGCCGCCGGTGGTGCTGGTACCACCCATGATGTTGTCGGCCGACGTGTACGACGTGGCACCCGCCATCAGCGCCGTGGCCCACCTGGCCGCTGCCGGAATCGACCCGTGGGTGGTCGACTTCGGTGCACCCGAAAACGAAGAAGGCGGACTGGAGCGCACGCTCACCGATCACGTGCTGGCGGTCAGCGATGCGGTCGACCGGGTACGGGAGCAAACGGGTCGTGACGTGCACCTCGGTGGCTACAGCCAGGGAGGCATGTTCTGCTACCAGGCCGCCGCCTATCGGCGCAGCGTCGGGTTGACCTCGGTGGTGACCTTTGGCAGCCCGGCCGACACCAGCGGCATGGTTCCCTTTGGTATCCCCGAGGACGTGGCCGGCCGGGTGCTCGGGCTGGTGGCCGACAACCTGCAGCTCTGGGGTCTGCCATCGTGGGCCTCGAGTCTCGGCTTCAAACTGATGGACCCGCTGAAGTCGTTGCGGTCCCGAATCGACTTCGTCACCCAACTGCACGACCGGGATGCGCTGCTCCCCAGGGAGCGGCAGCGGCGATTTCTCATGGGCGACGGGTGGGTCGCCTGGCCCGCCCCGGCGCTGGCCGACTTCATGCGTCAGTTCGTCGCCCACAATCGCATGTTGCAGGGCGGCTTCGTGATCGAGGGTCGCACGGTCACGCTGGCCGATATCTCGGTACCGGTGCTGACGTTCGTCGGCGAGGTCGACGAAATCGCTCCAACCGCGGCTGTGCGGGCCGTGCACAAGGCCGCTCCTCGCACCGACATCTATGAGACGTCGATGCGAGCCGGACACTTTGGCTTGGTGGTGGGCAACACGGCTGCCACCGTCACCTGGCCGACGGTGGCGGCGTGGGCCCTCTGGCGCGATGGCATTGGCGAACAGCCGGTCAACGTAGCTCGGGTTGGCGACGTGGCAGAGTCCGAGGCGGACATCGTCGGCTCCTCCGAGCGGGCCGCGTTCAACCTGAACCTGGCGGCCGGCGTGGGCTTGAACATGGCCCGCTCGGTGGTTGGCACCCTCGTCGACACCGGCAAGACCGTGCAGAGCCTGACCGGTCAGGCCATGGCCCAGTTGCCTCGGCTGGCCCGCCTTGAGCAAGTGGGCCACGACACGCGCATCAGCCTGGGGACGCTGCTCGATGAGCAGGCCTCCAGCCACGCCAACGACCCCTTCTTCCTGTTCGAGGGCCGCAGCCACAGCTACGCCGACGCCAAGGTTCGTATCGACAACGTGGTGAAGGGCCTGATTTCGATTGGGGTGCGCCAAGGCGAACACGTTGGAGTGCTGATGGACACCCGCCCATCCGGCCTCGCTGCGGTGGCGGCCCTCAGTCGGCTGGGAGCCATCGCCGTGATGCTCCGACCCGGCCCCGACATCGCCCGCGAGGTGCGGCTCGGTGAGGTGGACCGGATCGTGGCCGACCCCGAGAACGGCGCGCTGGCCGTCGACGCCACCTCGGTGCCCGTCTATGTGTTGGGTGGCGGCGGCGACGAGCGGGACCTCGGCCCACGGGTGACCGACATGGAGCGCATCGACCCCGACGCTGTGCGGATTCCGGCCTGGTACCTGGCCAACCCGGGTCGGGCCGAAGACCTGGCGTTCATCCTGTTCACGGGCGGGGGCGACAAGATCCGCATCAACCACATCACCAACCGGCGTTGGGCCCTGTCGGCGTTCGGTACCGCCTCTGCCGCAGCGCTGTCATCGAGCGACACGGTGTACAGCGTCACGCCGATCCACCACCCCAGCGGCCTGCTGACCAGCATCGGCGGGGCGGTGGCCGGAGGCGCCCGGCTGGCCTTGGCCACCCGCTTCGACCCGACCACGTTCTGGGACGAGGTCCGTCGCTATGGCGTCACCATCGTGTCCTACACGTGGACGCTGGTTCGTGATCTGGTCGAGGCACCGCCCGACCCGGCCGAGCGCCACCATCCAGTCCGCATGTTCATCGGCTCCGGGATGCCGGCGGGACTGTGGAAGCAGGTCACGGATCGGTTCGCTCCGGCCACCGTGCTGGAGTTTTATGCCTCCACCGAAGGCGCTGCGGTGTTGGTGAACCTCAGCGGCCGCAAGGTTGGTTCCAAGGGGCGCCCGCTGCCGGGCAGCGCCGAGGTCCGACTTGCCCGGTACGACACCGTCGCCGGGCGGCTCATCGAGGGACCCGACGGCTTCGCAATCGAGTGCGACGTCGGCGAGACCGGGATTCTCTTGGCCCAGGCCCGTCGAGCGAGCGGCATCATGGCCGTCACGCCACTCCGCGGCCTCTTCAATCGCAACGATGCGTGGATCGCAACCGACGACCTGTTTCACCGGGATGAAGACGGTGACTTCTGGCTGGATGATCATGTCCCTGCGTTGATCCGAACGGCACAGGGCACGGTGCCATCTGTGCCCATCGAGGATGCCCTGGGTCGGCTCGATGAGGTGTCGCTCGCCGTTGCCTACGGCGTGGCGTCCCCCGCTGGGGATGACGAGGTGGCGGTTGCTGCGGTAACCCGGTCGGGCGGCCGCGAGATCGACCCGGTCACATTGTCGGAGGCGCTCGACCGGCTTCCGGCCCACGAGCGGCCGGTGGTGGTCCACGTGGTGGAGGACATCGACCGCACCGCCTGGTTTCGGCTTCGGAAGTTCGCTCTGCGCCAGGCCGGACTGCCCGGGGGAGGCGAGCAGTTCCATCTCGACCAAAACTCCGGCGCCTACGACACAAGCAGCTGAAGGGCGGCCAGGTCGACGGTGCCTTCCCTGCCCGTCCACCACTAAGGATTCAGCAACTCCAAGACCGGGATGAGTGCATCGAAGGCGCGCTCGAACGCCTGCTGCTGCCGTTCGTACACGCCCCGTGCCTCCAAATTTGGTTGGAGCGACGCCGAGGTCGCTGCGGGCGTCGGGGACCACTCGTCGCTGCCCGAACCCAGATGGCGTGCCCGCAGTGCCGCCGACCGAGCGGCCGCCAACCCCGGTTCGGCCACGACCCGCACCGGACGATTCAGCACATCGGCGATGATCTGGGGCCAACCCGCCACCTGGGCACCACCTCCGGTGAGGCGGATCTCGTCCACTGGTGCGCCAATGAACGCCTCGACGTGGCGAAGCAGCCATGCCAGGTTGTGCGCCACTCCCTCGAAGGTGGCCCGGATCAGTTGGGCTCGGGTCGTCGACAGCGACACGCCGATGAATCCACCGCGCGCCGTCGAGCTGCCCGACGGCGCCATCGAGCCATCCAGCCACGGCAGGCACAGCACTCCCCCAGCGCCCGGCTCCGTAGAGGCCAAGGCGGCCTCAGCCCCGGCGAAACGCGTCTCGCCCATCTCATCGGCTCCGTCGAGCAGCGCCAGCATCGCCTCAGGAACCCTTCCGCCCAGGCCGTTCTCCGCCATCACCAGGTAGCCGATGTCCGGGGCGGGCATCGTCAGGATCTCGTGGTCGAGGTCCTCGGCCTTGTGGTCCATGCTGGTGACCAACACGCTGGTGGTCCCGATGGAGACACCCGCAATCACCCCCCCTTGCCGGGGCTTCTCAGCGCCGGTGGCCAGCGCGACCGCGCCGGTGTCGTTGATGCCGGGTGCCACGTTCGAGGCTGGATCCACCCCAAGCCTGGCGGCCAGGTCGGCGGTCACCGTGCCCACCGGTTCATCCGGGGCAACCAGCGGAGGAAGCCGAGCAGGGTCGATGCCGGAGGCGGCCAGCAGGTCCGGGTCGTACGCACGTGACACGTCCTGCGGGCTGCGGTTGTCGCACAGCTGGCTGGTGAACATGCTGTGTCGGGTGGCGGTTACCCGGCCGGTCAGGCGGGCGGTGATGCCATCCATCACCTCGACAAACCGGGTCTGCCCGCCGGGGTCCTCGGCGCTGAGGTGCAGCAGGTGAGCCAGGCCGAGCCCACCACCGATGGGCGGGATGCCATGGCGCTCCACCCAGAGCTCGAACAGTCCAGGCGTGCCCAGCAGCTCGTGGCAGGCTTCGGTGCCTCGCCGGTCCCGCCACATCACCAGCGGCCCGGCAGGCGTTCCGCCCGGGCCGACCGGCACCGTGGAGGAATACTGGCTGGTCACGCCAATCGTCACCAATGGCGCCACGCCAACAACCGGTGCGTCGATCGTGGCCTCGGCAACACACTCCGCAACACCGCTGAGCACCGCATCCCAGATCTCTTCGGGATCCTGCTCGCAGATCGGCGGCCGGTCGTTGGTCGCCAGCGGGCGCCGGCGATGGGCCGCCAGCGACCCATCGGCGGCGAGGGCCACCACCTTGACGTTGGTCGACCCGACGTCAATCCCGATGGCGAGCGCCGCTGCGCTCACGAGGCCGGGGGCACGCCCTGCTGTTCGTCCATCATGTTGGCCATGATGTCGCGGATGAACTCGTCGACGTCGCTGGTCATGCCGCCTGGGATTCCGCCGTAAATCGCTGCGCTGTCCGGCGTGCCGTCGGAGTTCTCCGTGGCGTAGACGACCGCCTCGGCCAGGTCCTTCTCGAACGCCTCGGCCACGCCCTCCTGGGTCTGGGGGCGGGTGACCGCCATGTGGATGGCGTTGGGGTACTGCTGGCCGTTGAAGCGCCAGCCGCGCAGCTTCATGAAGTCGTTGACGTGGTAGATGTCGAACTCGTCAGAGGTGAAGCTGAACAGGAACGTGGGGTCGCCCATGATCCTCAGCTCGGGGTGCGAGCGCACGGCTGCGATCATCTTGTCGGCCGTCTCGAAGATCTCCTTGGCGTACTTGAGGTAGCCGTCGCGGCCCAGCTTCACCATCGAGGCCCAGGTGGCGGCGAGCAGGCCGCCGCTGCGCGATCCGTCCATCGACGGCGAGCAGTACTTCCCGCCGGTCCACTCGGTCTCGTAGAAGTACTGGCCCCGACGCAGCGCCGTGTCGCGGAACGTCACCACGGACGAGCCCTTCAGCCCGTAGCCGTACTTGTGGGTGTCCGAGCTCATCGACGTCACGCCCGGCAGGCGGTAGTCGAACACCTCGAACGGGTAGCCCAGCTCCTGGCCGAAGGGCAGGATGAACCCGCCCAGGCAGCCGTCGACGTGCAGGCCGACGCCGCGCTCGACCGCCAGCTCGGACATCTCGCCGATCGGGTCGATCGTGCCGTAGCCGTAGTTGCAGGCCGAGCCGATGATCGCCACCGTGTTCTCGTCGATCTGGGCGCGCACCGCAGCCATGTCGGCCTTGGTGCTCACGGGGTCGATCGCCACGTTCCGCTGCTCGAGGCCGAACAGCTGGGCGGCCTTGCCGAAGGCGGGGTGCGCCGTCTCGGCCTTCACGATGTTGGGGTTGGTGATCCCGCGCGCCCGGCCGGCCTCGCGGTAGGCGAGGATCGCGTGGGCGATCGACGCGGTGCCACCCGAGGTGACGATGCCCACCGGCGTGCCGTCGGTGACCGCGTCGGCATGGAACAGGTCGAGCGTCATGGCGATGATCTCGCCCTCGAAGCGGGTGGCCGACGGGCAGATGTCGCGCTGCAACGCGTTGACGTGGGCGAAGAGCGCGAACGCCTCGTTGAGAAACTCGTAGTGATCGTGGTCGCCGCAATACATCGTGCCCGACACCTTGCCGTCCTCCCAGGAGGTGTCCTCCTCGGTGGCCAGGGTGCGCAGCTCGTCGATGATCTCACCCGGGTCCCTGCCCTCCTTCGGAAGGGTGCGGTTGACGGGGAAACGATCGGCGTAGGGGTAGGCGCTCATGAGTGCTGACCGTAGCTGAAAGGGGCCAATCAACCCACGGGAGGCACTGTGACCATTGACCCACCGTTCGCGTTCGGTTTGTCTCCGCTCACGTGCCCGGTCGCCGGCCGACCCGATAGTTTCGCCCCGATGACCAGATCTCACGCTCTGACGACACACCTTCGAAGGGCACGTTGATGGTCACCGAAACCCTTCGGTCCTGGGCACCGGGCCGAGTCAACCTCATCGGAGATCACACCGACTACGCAGGCGGTCTGGTGTTGCCAATGGCGATCAACCTGGGCACGACGGTCACGATGCAACCGGGGGGCAACACGCTCCACCTGCGATCGGCACGACGCCAGTCGCTGCACCTCGACCTGCCTCTCGGCGGTGTGCTGGCCGAAGACCTGACGACGTTGGAGCCCGCCTGGGGTCGATTTGTCGCAGCGGCCGCCTTGGAACTGGCATCCACCGTGGGCGGATCCGGCGAGGTCACCACCACCCTGCCCGTCGGGGCCGGACTGTCGTCGTCGTCGTCGCTGGAATTGGCGGTGGCCCTTGCCCTGGGGTTCGACGGGTCACCGCTTGAGCTCGCCCGCTTCGGTCAGCGGGCCGAGCAGGTCGCGTCGGGCGTACCCTCCGGCATCATGGACCAGTTGACGATCGCCGCCGGCGTCGCTGGACACGCCCTCCTGATCGACTGCGCCACCGAGCGCCACCGAGCAGTGAGGATGCCGGACTCGGTGGAGGTGTGGGTGCTGCATTCGGGAGTGCCCCGCCGACTCGCCGACTCCGCTTATGCCGAACGGCGCCGCGCCACCGAGGTCGCAGCCAAGCTGGTGGGCCCGCTCGCCGAGGCATCGCTGGACGACATCGAGGCAATCGACGACCCGGTTCTCGTGCGTCGTGCCCGCCACGTCCGTACCGAGTGCGATCGGGTTCGGGTTGCTGCCGCTGCGCTGGAGGCCGACGACCCCACCGAGGTGGGCCAGCTGATGCTGCAAAGCCATGCGTCGCTCCGTGACGACTTCAACGTGTCGGTGCCCGAACTCGACCACCTGGTGCTGGAGTTGTCATCACGGGGCGACGTTTTCGGGGCCCGGCTGACCGGGGCGGGATTCGGTGGCTGCGTCGTGGTGTTGGCCCGGCCGGGCACCGACCTCTCCACCGTTCGATCCGACGCGTGGCTCGTTCAGGCCGGGGATGGTGCCCGACTGTTGTAGCCACTCCAACCGATCGGTCGCGGCCAGCCGTAGCCTGGCGCCTTCCGACCACAAGGAGCACCTCGATGACCACCGACGCCACAACCACCTTCGACATCGGCGGTGATCTGACGGTCAACCGGCTGGGCTACGGGGCGATGCAGCTGCCGGGGCCCGGAGTGTGGGGTCCGTCGGAGGACCACGACGGCGCCCTCGCCGTCCTGCGCTGCGCCGTTGAACTTGGTGTCGACTTCATCGACACCGCCAACTCCTATGGCCCGTATGTGGCGGACGAACTGATCGCCGAGGCCCTCGCCCCATATGACGACGTCACCATCGCCACCAAGGCCGGTCTGGTTCGGACCGGTCCGGGCGAGTGGCACCCTGTCGGCCGCCCGGAGTACCTGCGCCAGGAGGCCGAGCTCACCCTGCGCCGTCTCGGCGTCGAGCGCCTCGACTTGTTCCAGCTCCACAGAATCGATCCGGCGGTTCCCCGGGAGGAACAGTTTGGCGTGCTCGGTGACCTGCGCGACGAGGGCAAGGTGCGCCACATCGGCCTCTCCGAGGTGTCGGTCGAGGAGCTCAACGCAGCCCGCGAGCAGATCCCGGTTGCCACCGTGCAGAATCGGTTCAACCTGATCGAACGGGCCTCTGAGGACGTCCTCGACCGCTGCACCGAACTGGGCATCGGGTTCATTCCCTGGTTTCCAATCGCCACCGGCAGGTTGGCGGAGCCGGGCGGGCCCGTGGACCACGTGGCCCGTGATGTGGGCGCCTCACCGGCCCAGGTCGCACTGGCATGGCTGCTCCAGCGGTCACCGGTGGTACTTCCCATTCCCGGCACGAAGTCGATCGATCACCTCAAGGACAACATGCGCGCCGCCTCGGTCACCCTGTCGCCCACTCAGGTCGCCGCCCTCGACGCGGTGGCCTGAGCTCAGCAGTCACCCCTCCGGATGGTGGCCGGGCCGGCAATGGGAGGTGTGTTGGGCCCCTGCTCCGGTACGGTTCCTTCCGTGCACGACCCCGCCCGTCCCCCAAAGGTGATCATCTGTGTCGACTGCGGCTTCGAGGCCCACCTCCTCGTCGACCCCACCGACCCGGAGGCGTCCGATGCTCCGTGGTCCAACCCGGTCGGCGCCGCGGCGCCGTCCACCGAAGCCGGCGCCAACCTCGACCCGTGGGACCGGGCGGAGTTGTCCGGTATCCCCACCGGCGACAGCTTCGATGGCGAACCCGACGAAATCACTGACGGAATCCCACTGGTGTACCGCTGCAGCGGCTGCAACGACCGCTGGGACCTGGTGTGGTCGCCCGATCCCGACTGACCAGGTCCGAGCAGCGCAAACCGGAGGGGCTCAGGCCAGCAGGTTGGCTTTGTGGGTTTCAAACTCCTCGTCGGTGAGTACACCCTTCTCACGCAATTCCGCCAGCTTCTCAAGCTGCTCGGCCACGGTGATGGGCCCGGTCTGTGCCGTCGACGCGCTGTAGGCGCGGGCACCCTCGGCAGCCTCCTGGCCGATGCGATCAAACTTGCGATTCTCGTTGGCCTCCATCTGGGTGTAGATCTCGTGCTGCACCTCGGGCGGGTTGCGAATGTCGTGGAAGTACTCCTTGCCGGTTTCACCGCCCGACTCGATGGCCAGGTCGCCGGCGCCCAGCATCCGCTCGAACAGGGTCTGCTGGAAAAACACGGTGTTGATGCGCTCGAGGGGCATCTCCACCCCGGAGGTCACGAGCGCCCCAGACCGGTAGATACATCGGTCGGTCGTGAGAATGAACGTGGTGGTGCGCCAGAGGATGAATCGCTTGATGAACCAACCGAGTGCAATGAGGACCACCAGCCCCAGCGGGACCTGAACCACCCGTTCCTGGTTCAGCACGAAGAGGCCGCCAATGATGCTGAGCACCAGGATGAGCGTGGGCCAGAACAGGTACTTCCAGTGCGGATTCAGTTCGAGGACGACCTCCTCGTCGGGTTGCAGCAGGTTGGTGGGATATGCCATGGGTGCTCCTGAGATCTCGGCGCCAACGATATCGGGACGCAGATGACCGTGGGCGAACCATTGACCCGACTTGAGTGTCACCGGCGGCCGGTACGCTCGCCCGGGTGAGCGAATCATCCACAGAGCCGAATGCTCTGGTCGCCGGCCTCAATCCCGAGCAGCGGGAAGCGGCCACCCATGAGTCCCTCCGCCTCCGCATCCTGGCCGGTGCCGGGTCGGGTAAAACCCGCGTGCTCACCCGGCGCATCGCCTACCAGTCCGCCACCGGAGCCATCGACCCACGGGCGGTGCTGGCCGTCACGTTCACACGCAAGGCCGCCTCCGAACTGCGCAGCCGGTTGGGCCAACTCGGCCTTCGCGACGGCGTACAGGCCGGCACGTTCCACTCGATCGCATGGGCCCAGCTCCGTCAGCGCTGGGCGGAACGGGGTATCACTCCCCCCGAGCTGATCACGTCCAAGCTGGGCATGATCCGAAGCGTCAGCGGGGAGCGCACCACCACAGCGCTGCTGGACGTGATGAGCGAAATCGAATGGGCCAACGCCCGCTGCGTCGAGCCGGAGGATTATCCGGCCGCCGCAACGACCGCCCGCCGGGATCCGCCTTACGACCCCACCCGCATGGCCGAGATCATGGCCGCCTACGTCAACCACAAGCGTCGCCAGCGGGTTGTGGACTTCGATGACCTCCTGCGCCTGGCCGCCCGCGACCTGCGCGCCGACCCCGTCTACGCCTCGGGGCGTCAATGGATGAACCGGTTCCTGTTCGTCGACGAGTTTCAGGACGTCAACCCCCGCCAGTTTCAGCTGCTGTCGGCATGGATGGGCGAGGGCGCTCACCTCACCGTGGTCGGCGACCCACATCAGGCGATCTATGCCTGGAACGGGGCCGACGCGAGCTACCTGGTGGACATGCCCCGGTATTTCCAGGAAACGGCCACGGTCAGCCTCACCCGCAACTACCGCTCGTCGCCGCAGATCCTCACGGTGGCCAACCAGGTGCTGCGCGACGGCAGCGATCAGCGGGGCGCCGCACTGGTGCCCACCCGGCCCGACGGGCCCATCCCCACCGTCGCAGTCCATCCCGACGAGGTCCAGGAGGCCCGCCACATCGCACGGGAGCTGCGATCGGCACGCCAACCCGGGCGCCGCTGGGCCGACCTTGCCGTGCTGGTACGCACCAACGCGCAGCTTGCCCCCCTGACCCAGGCCCTCGGAGCTGCCGGTATCCCCCATCGCACCCGGGGGGGCGGCGGTCTGCTGGACCAGCCCGAGGTGAACGACGCCCTCCGCAGCCTCCGGCGGGCCCGCGAGGTGGGCACCTGGATCGGCGATCTGGCCCGGGAGTTGCGGGAGGTGCGTCCGCAGGTGGAACGCAGCGAGGCGTTGCTCGATGGCGACGACGACGACAACTTCGACGACAACTTCGACGAAGCCACAGCTGCAGCCGAGCCCTCCGGGCCCGTTCCTCGGGGGGCTGTGCCCAACCGGCGCGAGACCGCAGCGGGTCCGTCGGGCCACGCTGGTCGCATCGCACCGCAGCACCTCACAGCCGATCGGCTGGCCAACCTGGACGAGTTGGTGCGGATGGGCCGCGAGTACCTCGACCTCGACCCTGCCGGCACCCCCACCGGGTTCTCCGCCTGGCTGCGATCCAGCCTGGCCGATGCCGGCGGTTCGGATACCGACGTGGTGGAGTTGTCCACCTTTCACGCCGCAAAGGGCCTCGAATGGAAGGTGGTGCACCTGGCCGGGGTGGAGAAAGGCCTGATCCCAATCCATTTCGCCGAGACCCAGGGCGAGCTGGCCGAGGAGACCCGGCTGTTCTACGTGGCGATCACCCGTGCCGAGGACGAGCTGGTGCTGCATCGGGCCGAAAAACGCACCACCGGCACCCGGGAGATGCGCCGCAAGCCGTCGGCATTTCTCGAACCGGTCGAGGCGGCACTCGACTTCCTCAACGGTGTGGAACACCGGCGGCCACGCGCTCCTCGATCCAGGCAGGGCCACAAGTCGGCGCCCGTCACCAAGGCCGGGCTCACCGGCGCCGACGCCGAGCTGTTCGGTCGGCTGCGTGCCTGGCGTCTGGAACAGTCGCGTGCCGCAAAAAAGCCCGCATTCGTCATCCTCACCGACGACGTGCTCACCCGGTTGGCGAGCGACCGCCCCGTCACCCGCGCCCAACTCCTCGAAACCCGCGGCATCGGCCCCACCAAAGCCGACCTCTTCGGCCAAGCGCTCCTGAAGCTCATCGCCGACTCCGACTCCTAATCAGGCGTCGTCGAGCTCGGCGCGGTCGTTGAGCAACTGCTTGAAGACGCCCGGCTGCATCGAAATGAACAGCCCCTCGCACTCGGCGGTCAGCCGCTCGCCGGCGTGAATGGTGCCACGTACCCGGATCTTGCGGTCCACCCGATCGTGCACCCACGCCCTCATGGTCAGCTCGGTGTGCAGCGGCGTCGGCGACCGATAGTCGGTGTGGAGGTAGGCGGTCATACCCTGGGCACCCGAGAGCCCCTGGGTGGAGCCCAACAGCTCGTCGAACACGGCTGCGACGTAACCGCCGTGCACGTTGCCGGGCGGCCCTTCGTACGCCGAACCAAACGTGACCGTGCCGGTGACTTCGTCGCTGTGCATATGCAGGCTCATGGGCGGCGAAAGCGGATTGGCCAGGCCGATGAACGGGCTGTGGTCGAACGTGGCGTACATCTCGGCCGCCAACGCCTGGACCTCGGGGTTGTCGGGCGTCAGTCTCCCGGCGTTGGCCAGCTCGGCGAAGCCTTCGTAGACCCGCCCCTTGGGGTGTTCGGCGATCAAGGTGGCAATATCGGCAAGCTCGGAGGCAATGCCATCGAGCGCGGCGGCGTCGGTGCTGGTGGAGGTCAGTCCCTCGATGATCGCCCGCATCTCGGCGGCGACGCGCCGGAGCGCCACCCGCTGCGGCGTGATCTCGATCTGATCCAGCCGCTCGATGCGACTGATCGTGCTTGAGTTCGGGAAGGTGGCCGTACTCGCCACCTCGGCCTCGGTCGCACTGTCGCCCGTTGCTGCACTACTCATGATGTCCCCCATCGAGGTTGTACAGGGCCAGCACCGGCGCGTGGTCGGATGGCTTGGTGCCCTTTCGAGCGTTGCGGTCCACCAGGTCGCTCACCACTGCATCGGCCAACGTGGGGTTGGACAGCAGAAAGTCGATACGCATGCCCTTTCGCTTGTGAAAGTTGCCGCCCCGATAGTCCCACCAGCTGTACAGGTCACCGTCGGCGGGGTACCGCTCCCGGAAGGTGTCACGCAGGCCGACGTCGGTGATCGCCAACAGCGCGTCCCGTTCGGGGACTGACACGTGGGTGGAGTTGTCGTCGAACACGCCGACGTCCCACACGTCGGCATCGGTGGGCGCGATGTTCCAATCACCACCGATGACGAAGTGTTCTGCCGCGGCCACTTCGTCCACAAGATCACTCCGCAACCGTTCAAGCCACGCCAGCTTGAATCGGTAATGGTCGTTGGACACCTCGCGGCCGTTTGGCACGTAGACGCATGCGCAGCGAACAGGTCCACAGGTTGCCCACAACAGCCGTGCCTCCGCCGGGTGGTCCCAGCCCGCCGGATCGTCACCGCGAAACCCGCTGTGGACGTCGCTCAGACCAACCTTGGAGATGATGGCCACGCCATTCCAGCGACCCTCACCGAAGTGGGCTGTCTCATATCCCATCGATTGAAAGCTCAAGTGAGGGAACTTGTCATCGGCCAGCTTGGTCTCCTGCATCATCAGCACGTCGGGCTGCACCATCTCAACCCATTCCTCCACACGCTGCATGCGGGCGTTGAGCGAGTTGACGTTCCAGGTGGCGACCAGCACTGCAGGCTCCTTGGGGCGAATCGGCGACCGAACGAGACCGATCGGATGACGCGGGACGCCCCACCGTAGCGGCGCCGATGCCGACTGGAATCGGGAGGTGCCGCTTGCGTGGTGCGGGTTTGTAGGCTCGGCCTTGATGAGCACCTCACCTGATGAACTGCTGGGCCCCAACAGCTGGTTGGTGGACGAGTACCGCGACGCATACAACCAAGACCCTGCATCGGTGTCCGAGGAGTGGCGCGAGTACTTCGGCGGCGATGGCTCCGCGAACGGCGCCGGTCGTTCCGCCCAGCCTTCACAGCAGAACGCACCGGTCGCTGATGGGGCTCCCGAACAGCAGGTGGCCCCAAAGCAGGCTCCGCCCAAGCAGGCAGCGCCCCCAAAGCAGGCTCCGCCCAAGCAGGCAGCGCCCCCAAAGCCGCCGGCAGCCACCGGTGAGACCAAGCCCATCCGGGGCATCGGCGCTGCGATCGCCGAAAACATGGAGGCCTCACTCGGGGTTCCGACCGCCACCTCGGTTCGCGATGTTCCGGCAAAGCTGCTCGAGGTCAACCGCGGGGTCATCAACGGGCACCTGGGCCGCACCCGCGGTGGCAAGGTCAGCTTCACGCACATCATCGGGTACGCCATCGTGCGGGCCATCGCCGACCATCACCCGGACATGGCGGTGACCTTCAGCCGGGACGACGATGGGAAGCCGCAGGTGACCCGCCACAGCGAGATCGGCATGGGGCTGGCCATCGATGTGGAACGTCGTGGCGAGCGCCTGCTGATGGTGCCGGTGATCAAGGGCGCCCAATCGATGAACTTCCGCGAATTCGTCGACGCCTATGGCGACGTGGTCGACCGCACGATGGCCAACAAGCTGACCGTCGATGATTTCCAGGGTGCGTTGGTCAGCCTGACCAACCCGGGCACGATCGGTACGGTGCTGTCGGTGCCCAGGTTGATGTCTGGACAGTCGGTGATCGTCGGGGTGGGCAAGCTTGCCTACCCCACCGCCTATCAAGGCGCAGACCCCGAAACGATCGCCAACCTGGGCATCTCCAAGGTGCTGACCCTCACCTCCACCTACGACCACCGGGTGATCCAGGGAGCCGAATCCGGCTCGTTCCTCAGAACCGTCGAGCGACTGCTGCTGGGCGAGGAGGATTTTTACCGTCGCATATTCGCCGACATCGGCGTGCCGTACGTTGCGGTGGAGTGGCGTCAGGACTCCAACCCCGCCGATCACCTGGGCGGGCTCATCCAGAAGCAGATGAGCATCGCCATGCTGGTCAACATGTACCGCAGCCGCGGCCACCTCATCGCCGAACTCGATCCGCTGGCGGCCAAGATCCCCGAGATTCACGAGGAACTCGACCCGGTCACCTACGGCCTCACCATCTGGGACCTCGACCGCGAGTTTCAGACCGGTCCGGGGAGCATCTACGCCAGCGTCGGCGGCCAGGATCGCCTGCCCCTCAGCGAGATCCTCCGGGTGCTGCGCAACGCTTACTGCCGAACCATCGGCGTCGAGTTCATGCACATGCAGGAGGTGGACGAGAAGCGCTGGATCCAGGAGAAGATGGAGAGCGGAAAAACCTTCACCCTGACCGGCGACGAGCAGATCCACATCCTCGACCTGCTCAACAAGGCCGATGCGCTCGAACAGTTCCTCGGCACGAAGTTTCTCGGCCAGAAGCGTTTTGGTCTGGAAGGGGCCGAGTCGGCCATTCCGATCCTCGACGAGGTGCTCACGCTGGCCGCTGCCAATCACATGGACTCGGCGGTGTTGGGCATGGCCCACCGCGGACGTCTCAACGTGCTGGTGAACATCGTCGGCAAGCGCTACCAGGACCTGTTCGGCGAGTTCGAGCAGATCATCGACGAGGACGCGGTGCAGGGCTCCGGCGACGTGAAGTATCACCTCGGCCAGCGCGGCCAGTTCAAGTCGGTCGCCGGCAACGTGATCGATCTGGAACTGGCGGCCAACCCGTCACACCTGGAGACGGTGGACCCGATCGTTCTCGGCATCGCCCGGGCCAAAATGGACCAGATCCCGAAGAACGTCGAGAACAAGTATCCGGTGCTGCCCATCCTGGTGCATGGCGACGCGGCATTCGCCGGCCAGGGCGTGGTGGCCGAGACGCTCAACCTCTCCAGCATCAAGGGTTACAAGGCGGGCGGCACCATCCACCTGGTGATCAACAACCAGTTGGGTTTCACCACCCCGCCCGAGTCGGCCCGCAGCTCCGAATACCCCACCGATGTGGCCAAAATGGTGCAGGCGCCGATCTTTCACGTCAACGGCAACGACCCCGAGGCGTGTGTGCGCGTGGCACGGCTGGCGTACGAGTACCGGCGCGAGTTCGGCAAAGACGTTGTGATCGACATGGTCTGCTACCGCAAGCACGGCCACAACGAGGGTGATGACCCCAGCTACACCCAACCGCTGATGTATCAACGGATCGACAACATGGCGCCGGTGCGCGAGCTGTACACCGAATCGCTGGTCGGGCGGGGCCACATCAGCCTGGAGCAGGCCGAGAAGGCGGCAGACGCCTACCACGCCGAACTGACCAACGCACTGGAATCCACCCGGGAGGCCAAACCCTCGGAACCACGCACGGTGCCGGCTCCGCCGAACCCGGAGGGAGTCATCGGTCCGGTCGCCACCGGCGTTGACCGCACCGAGCTCGACCGCATCTTCGAGGCGCTCAATACGGTACCGGCCGACTTCACCATCCACCCCAAGCTGGCCAAGCAGTTCGACACCCGCCGCAAAATGTTTGAGGCGGGTGAGGTCGATTGGTCGCTCGGCGAGGCCTTGGCGTTCGGCTCGCTGCTGGCCGAGGGCACCCCGGTGCGCCTCGCAGGTCAGGACAGCCGCCGAGGTACCTTCTCTCAGCGCCACGCGGCCCTGGTGGACTTTCACACCGGTGACGACTACCTGCCCCTCAGCGCCCTGACCACCGACGGCTCCGAGCTCTGGATCTACGACTCGCTGCTCTCGGAGTACGCGGCACTCGGCTTCGAGTATGGCTATTCGGTGGAGAACCCCGACGCGCTGGTGATGTGGGAGGCCCAGTTCGGCGACTTCGTCAACGGCGCCTCGATCATCGTCGATCAGTACCTGGTGGCCGCCGAGGACAAGTGGAAGCAAACCTCCGACCTGGTGATGTTGTTGCCCCACGGCTACGAGGGTCAGGGACCCGAGCACTCATCGGCCCGCATCGAGCGATTCCTGATCCTGGCGGCCGAGGACAACATCCAGTTGTGCAACGTCACCTCCGCCGCCCAGTACTTTCACCTGCTGCGCCGCCAGATCCACCGAGACGGCAACAAGCCGCTGATCATCTTCACGCCCAAGTCGGGCCTGCGGGCAAAGAGTTACCGATCACCGATTTCCCAGTTCACGGACGGCCACTTCTGCGAGCTGCTGCCCGATGACTCCGGCCTCGACCCCGAGACGGTCACCCGGGTGGTGTTGGCCTCGGGCAAGGTGGCCCACGAAGCAATCGAGCGACGCAACCAACTGAACGTACCCATGGCAGTCGCCCGCGTGGAGCAACTGTTCCCATGGCCGTTCGCTGCCATCGAGGCCGAACTTGATCGATACCCCAACTGCAACGAGATCGTGTGGTTGCAGGAGGAGCCCGAAAACATGGGACCGTGGAACGGCATCAAGGGTCGCTTGTACGAGGCGTTCGAAGGCCGCGGTATGCAGATCCGTCGGGTCAGTCGGGTGGCCTCGGGCAGCCCTGCCACCGGGTCGTCGCTGATCCACCGCCAGGAGCAGGACGAGATTCTCACCAAATCCTTCGGTCCCCTGCCAGAGAAGGACCGGCGGGAATTCGCCTGAGCGCGTTCACCCGCTTGGGCCCGATTACCCGCTGCGGCGCCGTCACGTGACGGCGCCCCACACCCCGCTCTACGAGGATCCTCACATCCATGAGCGACGCTGGATGATCCTGGGTGTGATGGCCGCGTCCTTGACGTTGGTGGTCATGTCGGTCTCGGGGTTGAATGTGGCCCTTCCCACCATTCAGGAATCGCTGGAGGCCTCCAACTCTGCGCTGCAGTGGATCATCGACTCCTACGCCCTGGTTTTCGCCGGGCTGTTGTTGATGGCCGGGGCGCTCGGTGACCGTTTCGGGCGTCGCAACGCACTGCTCGTCGGATTGTCGATCTTCGCCACCGGCGCGGCCGTCGGAGGTCTGGCGGCGAGCGCCGTCCAGGTGATCGCCGGTCGCGTGGTGATGGGTGCAGGAGCAGCCTTCGTCATGCCCGCCACGCTGTCGCTGGTGACCACGGTGTTTCCACCCGACGAACGCCGACGGGCGATCGCCGTCTGGGCCGGTTTCGCGGGCGCCGGTGCCGCAATCGGGCCGATCGTGTCCGGCACCCTGCTTGAGGCCTTCTGGTGGGGCTCGGCGCTGCTGGTGAACATCCCCATTGTGATCCTCCTGATGATCGCCATCGCCATGTTGGCTCCCCACTCACGAGATCCCCACAACACGCCACTCGACCCGGCGGGAACCGTGCTGTCGCTCATCGGCATCACCGCGTTGGTGTTTGCCATTATCGAGGGCCCCAACCTGGGTTGGACCAACCCAGGCGTGCTCATCGGTTTCGGGACGGCTGCCCTGACGCTGTTCGGCTTCGTCGCACGTCAGCGCAGCGCCGCCCACCCGATGCTGCCGCTCGAGCTGTTTGGCGACCTGCGTTTCGCAGTGGGCAGCGCCGTGATCACCGTGACCTTCTTCGCCATGATCGGTTTCTTTTTTCTCAATACCCTGTACCTCCAGTTCGTACGCGGCTACTCGGCGTTGTACGCCGGGCTGGCAGCAGTGCCTGTTGCGGTGATGCAGGTGTGGGTTGCACCGCGTAGTTCGTCGCTGAGCGACCGCTTCGGCAGCGGGCGGGTGATCGCCACAGGCTTTGGCTTCATCGCCGCCGGGTTTGCCGTGCTCGCCATGGCCACACCCCAGTGGCCCTATCTTCCTCTCGGGTTCGCCTACGCACTGCTGGGTACCGGCATGGGCATCACCGCAGCCCCGGCGACCGGCAACATCATGTCGGCGGTGCCCGACGCAAAGGCCGGGGTGGGCTCCGCCGTCAACGACACCACACGGGAGTTTGGCGGGGCGCTGGGCATCGCCGTGCTGGGCAGCATCATCACCAGCGCCTACCAGGCCGGCCTCCGCCTTGACGGGCTCGGTCTCAGCCCGGCGCAGGCAGCCGAGGCAAGGGACTCGGTCGGCGGAGCCGGGCAGGTCGCCAAGGCGTCGGGCAGCGGCGCTGAGCTCATCGAACGCGCCGGCGTGGCGTTCACCAGCGCGTTCAACATCGCCAATGGGGTGTCGGCACTGCTCGCCTTCACCGCTGCCGTCGCCGTCGCCGTCGTGTTCAGCCCGTCGCGGGAGGAGGCGGCGGCCCGTGCCGCGGCCGGGCTGTCAGCGCCGCGCTGAGCTCGCTCAACGCCACCTGCGGATCGTCCACCTTGATCGTGGTCATGCCCATGGCCCGCGCAGGCTTCAGGTTGACTCCGAGGTCGTCCAGAAACGCCGTCCGGTCTGCCTCGACCCCAAGGGCGCCAAGCGCCACCCGATAGAACGCCGCTTCCGGCTTTCTCATCCCCAGCACGGCCGACTCGATGACGGCGTCCACCGCACCCAGCAACTCGGCCAACCCGTCGGGCAGCACGTCCGACACCTCGCTGAAGGGCACCCCATTGTTGGTCAGGAAGGCCACGCCGTAGCCCTCCTCAAGCAGTCTGAACACCTCGGTCGCCATCTGCGGACGAACCTCCCCCACCAGCATTCCCAGGATCGCCCGTCCATCCAGGGCACCACCGGCGGCGCGAGCCTCGGATTCAAAGACCTGAGCGAAGCCTGCCTCATCCAACTCGCCCCGCTCCAGCCGCGCCCAAGCGTTGTCGTCGTGGTTGTCCATGTTGAGCCGGCGGATGAACCCCTCTGGAAGACCCAACCGGACCTCGTAGCGGGCGAACGCCTCGAACGGGCTGGTCAACACGACCCCACCAAGATCGAAGATCACCGCTTCAATTGGAGGCTCGGACGACGCTGGCAAGGCGGGCGGGTTCATGACCGACGATGGTAGGCAACAAACGCGATCCCCACCTTGCGCAGCCGGAGGTGATTGACTGGTGCGGTCATGACCCTTTCACATGTGGTCGTTGACGGTTCCAACATTGCAACCGAAGGGCGAACCAAACCCAGTCTGAACCAACTCGATGAGGCAATCGAAGCATTCGCTGCCGAACATCCCCAGGCCGACATCACGGTCATTGTGGACGCGACATTTGGGCATCGAATCTCCAGTAAGGAAAGCGACGACTACGAGGCACGCGTGCTCGACGGGTCAATCGTTGCTCCTCCCGCCGGCGTAGTCGGCCGTGGGGACGCATTCATCCTTCAGGTGGCCGACAAGGCCAACGCTTCGGTGTTCTCCAACGACTCCTTTCAGGAGTTCCACGGCGAACACACCTGGCTCTTCGACAAGGATCGGCTGTGGGGCGGCAAGCCCGTCACCGGAGTGGGGTGGGTATTCGTCGCCCGCACTCCTGTGCGGGGTTCGGTGAGCAGACGAGCCGTCAAAGAGGCCAAAACAGACTCCAAGTCCACGCCACCGTCCAAGAGGGACGCGGCACCAGCCAAAAGGGGCGCGGCGCCCGCGCCCAAGAAGACCCCCACCAAGCGGTCGGGCTCGTCCGGTGGGGACAAGCCCAAGGTGGGCGATTCCAAACCCGACGGCGCCGCGGCGCCGCGGTCCCGGGCGGCCAAACAGAAGGCGGCAGGGGGCGCTCAGCGGTCCGCTTCTCCAGATGGCGGCCGCAACGAGCGGGGCGGTTCGTCCAAGCGCCGCTCGTCCACGCCCAGCCCCGTCAATTCGCCCGGCGATTTTCTTCGCTTCATCAGCGAGCATCAGCCGGGCGACACCGTCACCGGCACCGTGGTGGAGTTCTCGTCCCACGGCGCCTACATCGATGTGAACGGCACCAAGGCGTATCTGCCGCTCAGGGCATTGGCCGACCCTCCGCCCACCCGTGCCCGCGACTACATGTCGATGGGCGCCGAGTTGACGCTGGAGGTCGAGGGCTACGACACACCGTTGCGCAGCGTCGACCTGCGGTTGCCGGCCGGCAGCACGATGGCGCCGCTTGACTCCAAGGGCACCTCCAAGTCGCCGCCCGCCGAGTCCCCTTCCGCACAGGAACCACCCGCCAAGAAGGCACCCGCCAAGAAGGCAGGGCCGGTCAAGAAGGCGGCACCCGCCAAGAAGGCACCCGCCAAGAAGGCCGCACCTGCCAAGAAAGCGCCGGCAAAGAAGGCACCGGTTAAAAAGGCACCCGCCAAAAAGGCCGCGGCCAAGAAAGCGCCGGCAAAGAAAGCACCGGTTAAAAGGGCACCCGCCAAAAAGGCCGCGGTCAAGAAAGCGTCGGCAAAGAAGGCACCTGCCAAAAAGGCCGCGGTCAAAAAGGCACCTGCCAAGAAAGCGCCGGCAAAGAAGGCACCGGCGAAGAAGGCGGCACCCGTCAAGAAGGCAGCACCCGAGCAACACGCTCCGGTGAAGTCTGAGCACGCCAAACGCATGGCCGCCGCCCGGGACAACGCCGACTGAGTCACAGCCGGTTCGATACGGAGCCATCGACGACGACACCGCCGTCCGGGCAAGGCCGGCGCGGGCTGTACCATCGACGATCCGCCCGGTTGGCGCTGCACACGCCCGGGCTTCCCTCCCACCGTCGCTGGAGCATGCATGTCGGCTCAGTTCATCTTCACCATGTACAAGGTAGGACGGGTGGTGCCGCCCGAGCGCGAGGTGCTCAAGGACATCTCGCTGTCGTTCTACCCGGGCGCCAAGATCGGCGTCATCGGCCCCAACGGCTCGGGTAAGTCCACCCTGCTGCGCATTATGGCGGGGATTGATGATGGGTATACGGGCGAGGCACGCCTGAGTCCTGGATTCACCGTCGGCATGCTCGAACAGGAACCGAAGCTGGACGAGTCCAAGGACGTCACCGGCAACGTCATGGATGGGGTGGCCGAGACCGCCAAGCTGCTCACCGACTACGACGAGCTGATGGCCGGATGGGCCGACCCGGACGCCGACTATGAGGCGCTCGGGGCCCAGCAGGCCGATCTGGAGGCCAAGATCGAGGCCGCCGGCGCCTGGGACCTGAAGCGCACCGTCGAGATCGCCATGGACGCCCTCCGGTTGCCGCCCGGCGATGCCGACGTGGCCTCGCTCTCCGGTGGTGAGGCCCGCCGGGTCGCACTCTGTCGCCTGCTGCTGAAGCGCCCCGACCTGCTGTTGCTCGACGAGCCCACCAACCACCTCGACGCCGAATCGGTCGCCTGGATCGAGCGGTTCCTCGCCGACTACGAAGGCACCGTCGTGGCGATCACCCACGACCGGTACTTCCTCGACAACGTCGCCAGCTGGATCCTCGAGCTGGACCACGGCAAGGGCATGCCCTTCGAAGGCAACTACTCCGGATGGCTCGAACAGAAGCAGGCCCGGCTGGCAAAGGAGGAAAAGCACGCCTCCACCCGCCAGCGCACCCTGGAGCGAGAGCTGGAGTGGGTGCGCATGGCGCCCAAGGCTCGCCAGGCCAAGAGCAAGGCCCGCCTGGCCGCGTACGACCAACTGCTCGCCGAGCAGCAGGCCGCCAGGGGCGCGAGCGATGGTCTGGAGATTTACATCCCACCGGGCGATCGCCTCGGCGATCAGGTCATCGAGGTGGATCACCTGACCAAGGGCTTCGGTGACAAACTGCTGATCGACGATCTCACGTTCTCGCTTCCGAAGGCGGGCATCGTCGGTGTGATCGGCCCCAACGGTGCCGGCAAAACCACGCTCTTCCGCATGCTGGTCGAAGCCGGCGAACAGGCAACGGCCGCGCCGGATGCGCAGCCCGACTCGGGTGAGATCCGGGTCGGCTCCACCGTGCAGATGGCCCACGTCGACCAGCACCGGGATCACCTCGATGGCGAACGCACCGTCTACGAGGAGATCACCGACGGTGATGAGACCATCAAGCTGGGCACGCGCGAGATGAACGGTCGCGCCTACTGCGCCAGCTTCAACTTTCGGGGCGCTGACCAGCAGAAGCTGGTGGGACAGCTCTCGGGCGGCGAACGCAACCGGGTGCACCTGGCCAAACTGCTGCGAACCGGCGGCAACGTGTTGCTGTTGGATGAGCCAACCAACGACCTCGATGTCGACACGCTCCGCGCCCTCGAGGCAGGCCTGGAGAACTTCCCCGGTTGTGCCGTGGTCATCTCCCACGATCGCTGGTTTCTGGACCGCATCGCAACCCACGTTCTGGCCTTCGAGGGCAACAGCCAGGTGCGCTGGTTCGAGGGCAACTTCAGCGACTACGAGGCGATGCGAAAGAAGGAACTGGGTGCCGAGGCATCCCAGCCCCACCGCATCAAGTACAAGCCGCTTACCCGTTCCTAGCCATCCAACCACCGGAGGCCCTGATGTCATCGACCGTGATCACCTGTCCAAGCTGCACCACCAAGAACCGCGTCCCCGATATCGCGTCGGGCAAGCCGCAGTGCGCCGGCTGCCATACCAAGCTCCCATGGCTGATCGAGGTCGACGAGGCTGGTTTCACCCAGGTGGTCAAGGGGTCTTCGTTGCCGGTGGTGGTCGACCTCTGGGCGCCTTGGTGCGGACCATGTCGCATGGTCGCCCCCGAACTGGAGAAGCTGGCGTCCGAACGAGCCGGCGAGTTGCGAGTGGTGAAGGTCAACGTGGACGAGGCCCCCGGGGTGTCGGCCCGTTTGGGTGTTCAGGGCATACCCACCCTGCTGTTGTTTCACGACGGCAACGAGGTGGGCCGCCAGGTGGGTGCCCTTCCCGGCCCCGCTCTGCGCAGTTGGATTGACGACACGCTGGCCTGACCGGTCGAAGAACCGGCCTGCCTACCCTCCAGGCTGCTTGTTGGCGTGATCAGGCCGCCGGAACGACCGTGGTCGGGCAACGCAGGTGGTCGAGGGTGTGGCTGGTCACCGAACCGAGGAGCAGCCCCATGAACCCCCCGTGGCCGCGAGTGCCCAGTACCAGCATGGACGCGCCCTGGGCGGCCTCATCGAGCGCATGCTTCGGCGAGCCCTCGTGCAGCAGCGTTTCCAGACGGAGCGAGTCGGGAAGCGCCGCCGCTTGAATGGCCTCGTCCAGCATCTCCTGTGCCTGGGCCTCCAACACCTGATCCGCCGGAAGCACATCGCTGAACTCGGGAGCCGGTCGCCAACCTGCCGACTCGCCCCGCCACGCCATCGTCACCCGCAGCAGCGAATCGGTGCGAACAGCCCGTTGGGCCGCCCACTGGAGCGCGGTCATGGAGTTGGCGGATCCGTCGATGCCCACCACGACCGGTCCGCTCGCAGCGACCCCCGCATCGTTGACTCCCCCGTCGACGTCTGCGGGAGGGATCACGGTGAGCGGGCACGGTGTGTGGCTGGCAAGCTGCCGGCTCACCGAACCCAGGACGGTGCGCTGCAACCTGTTGAGACCACGCGAACCCACCACCAGTTGATCGGCATCGGCGGCAGCATCCAGCAGGGCTCCCCCTGCCGAACCCGACGCCGCCAGCTTCGTCACGTCGGCACCCTTCGCCCCAAGCACCTCGTCGATGAACTCACCCATCCATGGGATCATTGCGTCGTCAACGTGCTCTTGGCTGAGGTACCTCGCCGCATGGGTCGACACTTCCCACACGGTGACGGCAAGCAGATCCGCCCCGGTGGCACCCGCTTCCGCAGCGGCGAAGCGCAACGCGTCGGTCGACTCCGCCGAACCATCAATTCCAACCACGATCTTCATCGGTTACCTCGTCTCGACAGCTCGCCATCATGCCAAACCCCACGCCCACCCGCTAGCCGCCGTGGGTTCTTGTGGTTGTGCCGTGATGCACGGAGTAGACACTGATCCGTGCCAACGAATCTGCAGACAGGTGCACCCGCAGACGTGCCCCCTTCTCGTGTCGGCACCGTTTACGTGGTCGTGGATTGACCTGATGACCTCCCAGCAACCTGGCGACGCGGTAATCCGCACCCACGGTCTCACCAAGTCATTCGGCAAGACCTTGGCGCTCGACCGCCTCGACCTGGAGGTCGCACGCGGGTGTGTCTTCGGATTTCTGGGGCCCAACGGCGCCGGCAAGAGCACCACCATCCGGCTGCTGATGGGTTTGCTCAACCCCACCGGCGGCACTGCGTCGGTGCTGGGCTTCGACCCGGTGAGCGAACCTCAGGAGGTGCACCGCCGTGTGGGATACCTGCCCGGCGACTTCGCGGCCTACCGGGACATGACCGGGCGGCGCTACCTGCGGTATCTCGCCAACCTGCGAGGCGGCGTGGATGAAGGGCGATCCCACGATCTGGCCGAACGCTTCGAATTGAACCTCGACCGGGCCATCGGGGCACTGTCCCATGGAAACCGTCAAAAGGTGGGGCTGATCCAGGCGATGATGCACCAGCCAGACCTGTTGGTGTTGGACGAGCCAACCCAGGGTCTCGACCCGCTGATGCAGCGGGTGTTTTTGGAGCTGTTGTCCGAACAGCGCGACGCCGGACGCACGGTGTTCCTCTCGTCGCACATCCTCGCGGAGGTTGAGGAGGTGGCAGACCGGGTGGCCATCATCCGCAATGGGCGGCTGGCCACGGTGAGGGATATCAACGCGCTCAAGGCCCGCACCCGAAGGCGATTGGAACTGCGGTTCACCGAGGGGGTGGAACCGCCATTCGACCAGCTGGGTGCCGTCGAGGGCGTGATCCAGGTGGCCCGATTGGGCTCGACCGTCGAGGTGGTGGTGGAGGGATCGATGGCCGAGCTGCTGCGGTTCGTCGCGCCCTTCGGTGTCGAACGAGTTGTGTCCAACGAGGTGGACCTGGAGGGCGTGTTCCTCCAGTACTACGAGCAGCAGCCATGAGCGCCACCCGCGCCGTGTTCGTGAAGACGCTTACCGATCAGCGGCGGGGCCTCATCGGGTGGGGCACCGGGGTGGGCGGCACCGTCCTGCTGATGTCGGCCATGTGGCCGTCGTTCTCAGACATCGACTTCGACGCTCTTCTGGATCAGTACCCGAAGGGCCTGATGGAGGTGTTCAACGTTGCCGACATGTCGACCCCCATCGGCTTTCTGAACGCCGAGGTGTTCAGCCTGATGCTGCCGATCATGTTCGTCGTGTACGCCATCGGAAGGGGTGCCCGGCTGATCGGCGCCGAGGAGGAGGACGGCACCATGGAGGTGCTGGCCACCACCCCGATCACCCGCCGGGCCCTGCTGGTGGGGAAGGCCGGTGGCTTGGTGACGGGTGTGGCCGCGCTGGGAGCCGTGCTGTGGGCCTGCACCATCTTGTCGTCGCTGCTCTTCGGGCTGAACATCGGCCTGCTCGACAGCCTGAACGGCGTGGTGGCGACCACGCTGCTCGGCATCGAGTTCGGTCTGATATCCCTGGCGGCCGGCGCTGCCACCGGCCGCCGAGGCCTGGCGGTTGGCATTGCATCCGGACTCGCCGGGGCCTCCTACGTGCTGTACGTGGCCGGGCAACTGCTCGACTCGCTCAAGCCGTACCGGAAGCTTTCACCCTTCTACCAGGCGATCTCCGGCGGGCCGTTGGCACCGTCGCTGCCGATGATGGTGGTCGTGATGCCCGTCGTCGGCCTGGCGCTTTTTGCTGCGTCCATCCCGGTCTTTGACCGTCGCGACCTCCTGTTGTAGGCGATTCGTCAGGTGAAGATGATCTGGCCGCCGGCGGCGCTCTCGTAGAACTCGCCAACGGTGATGATGTCCTGCACCTGGTCGATGAAGTCGTCCTTCTCCAGTCCGAAGAGGTCGACGGACGCCTTGCAGGCGTAGAGACCGGCGCCGGTGTCGGCGATCATTTCCACGAACTCGGGGATGGATGGGATGTCGAGCTGCTCCATCTTGTGGTTCATGTAGTGGGTCATGACGGTGGACGCGCCGGGGAGGCCACCCGCCATGGTGGGCAGGTGCAAACCGGGGTTGCCGACGGTGGCCAGCTTGATGTGTTCGTGGCGTTGACGATGGATGGCGTCGAGGCCAAAGAAGGTGAAGAACAGGTTGGCCTCGATCCCCTCGGCACGCGCGCCGTTGGCCATGATCAGGCCCGGATAGATGCCCTCGAGCGAGCCTTTGGAGATGATGACGGAGATCTTCTCGATCGGTTCGGGCCGGCTGGGTTCGGGCGTGACGGTCATGGTTGACTCCTCTTCAGATGCAGCCGCGAGGCTTGGGTATGCCGGCGATCTTCGCCGCGATCTTGGCCGGACCCTTGGGGAACAGCTGGTAGAGCTCTTTGATGGTGATCCCCGACGTCTTGCCAAGCACCCGCACGGTGGGCCCGGTGCCCTTTTCGGCGTACTCGTGACGCATAAACCTGATGACCTGCCAGTGGTCGTCGGTGAGTTCATCGATGCCCGCCTCCCGGGCAAGCACGGGCGCCATGGTTTCGGCCCATTGGTCGGGGTTCGTGAAGAACCCGTCGTCGTTGACGTCGACGGTGACGCCGTCGATCACGGTGGTGGGCATCAATCAATCCTTCGTTGGGTTCTGGTTGGCCTTGCCGGAGTTGGGCATCGCCGAGCCGAGTCCGGGCAGGTCACGTCCTGGCAGCAGGCTGTGCCAGTAGACCGACTCAAACAGCAGTTTTCCAAGGTGATTGAGCCGTGACTCCTTGAGCAGCGGCAGCCCAACCGGTCCGGGGTAGTGACCGGTGAGCGGTTCGGTCTCGTAGTTGAAATCGATGAGCAGGGCCTTGTGGAAGCCGGTCTCGATGAAGCAGTTGGTGTGGCCGTCGTAGCCTGGTTCAAGTGGTTCGCCGGCCAGGAAGCGGGCGACGTTGCCGGTGAGTGTTTCGCCCTCGAAGTGGGTGACCGACCCGGCCTTGGAGGCCGGCACATAGGCGGCGTCACCGATCACAAAGACATTTGCTGCGGCCTTGGCCTGCAGGGTGTGTTCGTCGGTCGGCACGAAACCGAGCTCGTCGCCCAAACCCGGCGATCTTCCGATGTAGGCGGCGCCGCTGTGCAGCGGGACCACGACCGCCAGGTCGAACTCAACTTCACGGCCGTCGTACCCGATCAGCCGGCCGCCGACCCCGTCGACCTCACCGGTGTTGAATTCGGTGATCACCTCGATGTTGCGATCGGACAGCATGCCCCCGAGCTGTTTGTCGGCGATCGGCTTGGTGAACGCCCCGTCGAGTGGAGTGACGTAGACGAGATCGACCTGGTCGCGGATGCCTCGCTCCGTGAAATACCAGTCGGCCAGGAAACAGAATTCGAGCGGGGCCACGGGGCATTTGATGGGCATGTCGACGACGTTGACGACGACACGACCTCGATCGAACGACGCCAGCGACGCCGCAAGGGCGGCCGCGCCTTCGGGCGAGTAGAAGGTGAACACCCGCTCCATCCAGCCGGGGCCGATCATGCCCTCGGTCTCCTCGGGTACCAGCGCTGCGCCGGAGGCGACGATCAACACGTCATAGGTCAGAGCGCCGCTTTAGCGAGTTGCACCGTGTTGGTCTCGATATCGACGAGTTCGACGGCCGACTCGACAAAGTCGATCCCTCGGTGCAGTTGGCGCGAACGCGACCGCACGATCTCATCGGGATGGGCCAGTGCGAAGGGGACGAACAGGATGCCCGGTTGGTAGACATGGCGGTCGTCCTGGTCAACGACGGTGATCGTTGCCTCGTCGAGGGTGTCAAGGAAGGTCTCAACATGCCGGGGTGACTCACACTTCGCGGTCTGGGTCCGATAGGTGGGTTATGGCGCGGGACCATTGGCGCATTGCTGCGACTGGCCCAACTCCCTGGCGGGATCCCTCCGTGCCCCCGAACGGCATCGCCTTGTTCGGGGGCACGGGCATGCTCCCGATTGCGGACCTTCTCCCAGGAACGGCGGTTCGGGCCCACAAGAATCGGTCGGATACCCCAGGCGAGGAGCGTTCGATGCAGGTTCTGCCGACCTCACCCGCCGGTGACCGCCGAGACCATCTTCGGCCAGCGAGACGCTCGGCACCCGTGTCGAGCGTCTGCAGCCAGGAGACCAATCGCGGCGACGGCATCCGTGCCGCTGCGAGGGAGTGGGATCTGGTTCGACCAGAACCAAGAACGTGTTTGCCCCATCAACACTGCCCAGTACCTCGCCACGGTCGGACAGCAACCTGACACGTCACGCCGAGGATGCCCGATCACTCAAGGTCGATCACCTGACGAAGTGCTACGACGGCAACACCGTCGTCGACGATCTCACCTTCGTGGTGCCGCCGGGCGAGTCACCGGCTTTCTCGGGCCGAACGGTTCGGGCTCGCCGACGCCGCTCATCGCAACGCGGGGACGTACTCCCTCGGAATGCGACAACGATTGGGCCTCGACCCTCAGGGCACCCGCACGCTGCGCGACCTACTCCGAACCCACGCGGCGAACGGCGGGACGGTCCTGGTGTCCAGCCACAACCTCGCCGAGGTCGAACACCTCGCCGACGACGTCATCGTCATCAATCGAGGCCGGCTCGTCACCCACGGAGCGCTCGAAGAGCTGATCCTGACCTGGACCTCCGAGCTGACGGCTTCCGATGAGGACACCCGATCATGAGACGACTCATTCGTTCCGAGTTCCGCAAGCTCACGACTACCAAGATGCCGCTGGCACTTCTTGGGGTCCTCATCCTCTTTGCGATCATCAACGCATTCATCGTGATCGCCTTCGCGTCCAATGGGTTCATCCTGGCCGCGCTGTTCGGTGCCATCGCCGTCACTCGCGAAGACGGGAACCACACGGTCATTCCCACCTTTCTCGCGGAGCTCGCTCGAGAGCAGCCGATATCACGGATGCCAGCGACGCCCGCCGGGTTATCTCGGGCGCAAGCGTGGGGTTTCAGTGTGCCGGGCCGCCGTGCCACCGGTGGGCCGAGGAGTTCCCGCCGCTTCAACGCAGCGTGCTCAACGCCTGTGCGTCCGCCAACGCTCCGCTGACCGCTGCCGAGAACGTCTACGGCGTCGTGGCGACCGGGGTCCGCCCACGACTGCGTCTGGTCCCTGCCTGGCAGCTTCGGTGATGGGCGTATTCGTCCCCATGGTCAAGGAGTCGATCGAGCTGCTGTATCAGTTCGATCGAGACTTCGTGGTCGACTCGGGCGAGTTCGAGCAGCGATTTGAATGGGGCCCGGTCCCACTCGAATCATCGATCGCCACGACCGCCCGGGCCTCCCGCTGAGCGGCGTTGTACCGCTTCAGTTCGTTCCACTTGTAGCCCTCAGCGGGAAAGAACACGTCCCTACCGGCTCGGCCGTCGCTGCGTCGATCTCGGGCAGAAGCTTTGGCGCTGTGGGTTCGCTCGCGAGAGCGCGAATATCATGCGGCTCCATGAATGAGGCAACAACCATGGTGGCAACGAACGTCAAAGTGTTCGACGGAGTTCACGAAGAGCTCGTCGAAGGGCACGTCGTTGTCTCGGGCAGCAAGATCGTCGAGGTCACCGAGACGATGCCGAGCACCGGCGACGACGTCGAGGTGATCGACGGCGACGGTCGGGTGCTGATGCCCGGCCTCACCGACGCTCACTGCCACATCATGGGTATGTGTCATTCGCTGCCAGCGATGATGCAGGGCGACATCGGCTGGATCTACGCGAACACGGTCGCTGCGGCGGAACGCACCCTGATGCGCGGGTTTACCACCGTGCGCGACGCCGGCGGTCCGGTGTTCGGGATCAAGCAGGCGATCGATCTGGGAACGATTCCCGGACCGCGGATCTACCCGAGCGGCGCCATGATCTCCCAGACCGCCGGTCACGGCGACTTCTCGATGACGTACGACGTCGCGACCGCTCTGGGTGGCGTCCCAACCCGAGGTGATTCGGTCGGCATGACGCTCGTCGCCGACGGCCCCGACCGGGTTCTCGCCGGCGCACGCGAGCAGCTGAAGAAGGGTGCCACGCAGATCAAGATGATGGTCGGCGGCGGTGTGACCTCGGCCTACGACTCACTCGACTCGCAGCAGTTCACGATGGACGAGATCCGCGCGGCGGTCAATGCCGCCGCCGACTGGGGCACGTACGTACTGTCCCACGTCTACAACGTCGAGGGGATCCACCGCGCCATCGATGCTGGGGTCCGCTCGATCGAGCACGCTCACCTCGCCGACGAGGACACGGTCAAGCACATGAAGGACAAGAACATCTGGCTCAGCACTCAGCCGTTCGTGTCGCATGACCACCACTTCCCCGACCCCCGCACCCAGGCCAAGCACGAGCAGGTGTGTTCGGGAACCGGCAACCTGTACGAGTGGTCGAAGAAGTACGGCGTGAACACGGCGTTCGGCACCGACATCCTCCTCGAGCCCGACAAGGAAACCCACCAGATCACCATGTTCGCCCGCCTGTCGGAGTTCATGGAACCGATCGAGGCCGTACGCATGGCCACGTCAACGAACGCCGAACTCTTCCGCATGTGCGGCCTGCGCGACCCCTACATCGACGCTCCGATCGGCGTCGTCAAGCCCGGCGCATGGGCCGACTTCCTCCTGGTCGACGGTGACCCCACCAAGGACCTGAGCTTCTTCAACGACTACCAGGACACCCTGCGCGTGATCGTCAAGAACGGCGTCGCCCACAAGAACACCCTCTGACCCCCCGAACCGAACCGAGCTTCGGCACCGCGTTCCACCGGCGACTGCGCGATCTGTAGCTCCGAGACGCGGACCTTGTGCTCTAGGCGACGTCGTTCCGCCGGGCAACACTGACCGAGAGGCCAGTCCGAGGGAGCGATCGCATGCAGAGCACCGAGACCGGGTGGATCATCCCACTTGAGCAATTGACCATCGACGATGTGGGCATCGCCGGCGGCAAGAACGCCTCGCTGGGGGAGATGATTCGCCACCTCGGGGCCGCAGGCGTGCGGGTGCCGGGCGGGTTTGCGGTCACGTCCGCCGCCTACTGGCACGTTGTCGACGACCAGGGGCTGCGACCGGCCATCTCAGCGGTCGGCGCCGGGATGTCCGATCATCCCGAGTCGCTCAGGTCGATCGGCTCCACCGTACGTGCCGCATTTCGAGCCGCCCGCGTGAGCGAGGCACTCGAGCGCGACATTCGGGCCGCCTATGACGATCTGTGTAGCCGGATCGGCGAACTCGACGTGCCGGTCGCCGTCCGTTCTTCGGCCACGGCGGAGGACCTGCCCGAGGCCAGCTTCGCCGGGCAGCAGGAGAGCTTCCTCAACGTGCGCGGCGCCGATGCGGTGGTCGCGGCGTACCACCGCTGCGTCGTCTCGCTGTTCGGCGACAGGGCGATCGCCTACCGGACCAAGAACGGCTTCGATCACCTGGACGTCGCACTGTCGGTCGGCATCCAGCAGATGGTCCGGTCCGACACCGGTTCGGCCGGGGTGATCTTCACCATCGACCCGGAGAGCGGCTTTCCCCACCACGTGCTGATCGACGCCGCCTGGGGGCTGGGCGAGGCCGTCGTGTCGGGCGTGGTCGACTCCGACCGCTATCGGGTGTTCAAGGCGTTCCTCGACGACCAGTCGTTGACCCCCATCGTCGAGCGGTCGCTCGGGCGCAAGCGTCTCAAGATCATCAATAACGACGGAGTCGGCGGCGACGACGACCAGGCCGGTCCCACGGCGACGGTCGACACCACCGAGGACGAGCGAAATCGGTTGGTGCTCGACGACCCCGACCTGTTGGCCCTGGCACGGTGGGCGGTCATCATCGAGGACCACTACGGGCGTCCGATGGACATCGAGTGGGCGAAGGACGGCGTGACCGGCGATCTGTTCATCGTGCAGGCCCGGCCCGAGACGGTGGAGGCCCGCCGCAGCGGTGCCACCCTGACGACGTACGACGTCTCCGGTCACGGGCCGGTGCTGCTCAAGGGCCTGTCGGTCGGCGCCGGCGCCGCCACGGGGGTCGTGTGTCGACTCGACTCGCCCGACGAGGGCGACCGATTTTCCGATGGGGCGATCTTGGTGGCCGACACCACCGACCCCGACTGGGTGCCGGTGATGCAGCGGGCGGCCGCCGTGGTCACCAACCGTGGTGGACGAACCTCTCATGCGGCGATCGTCAGCCGCGAGCTGGGTGTGCCCGCCGTCGTCGGCGCCGTCGATGCGACCACCACGCTGGTCGAGGGCCAACGGGTCACCGTGTCGTGCGCCGGTGGTGACGTCGGGATCGTCTTCGACGGGTCCGCAACCATCGACACGCGTGAGCTGTCGCTCGACGACGTGCCTCGCACCCGAACCAAGGTCATGGTCAACCTGGCCAATCCACAGGCGGCGTTGAAGTGGTGGCGGCTCCCGACCGCCGGCATCGGGCTGGCCCGCATGGAGTTCATCATCGGCGAGCACATCGGGGCCCATCCCATGGCCCTGGCCCACCCCGACCGCATCACCGATCCCGAGGTCCGGCAGGCGATCGAGGAGCTCGCCGGGCACCACTCGAGCCCGGCGGAGTACTTCGTCGACAGGTTGTCGTCCGGCATCGCCGCACTGGCGGCCACCTGGGCCGACCGCCCGATGATCGTGCGCATGAGCGACTTCAAGACCAACGAGTACGCCGGGCTGTTGGGCGGCGAGCAGTTCGAGCCCACCGAGGCCAACCCGATGCTGGGGTGGCGGGGCGCGTCCCGCTACGACCACCCCGGCTATCGCGACGGATTCGCTCTGGAGTGTCAGGCGGTCGCGCGGGTGCGCAACGAGATCGGCTTCGACAACGTGATCGTCATGATCCCGTTCTGCCGCACCCCCGACGAGGCTGATCGGGTCCTCCGGGTGATGGCGGAGGAGGGTCTGGCCCGCGGCGCCAACGGGCTCAAGGTCTACGTGATGGCGGAGATCCCCTCGAACGTGATCAGAGCCACCGAATTTGCCGAGCGGTTCGACGGGTTTTCCATTGGCTCCAACGACCTCACACAACTCACGTTGGGAGTCGATCGCGACTCGGCCGAACTTGCCACGCAGTTCGGGGCGGACGATCCGGCCGTGCTCAGCCTCATTCGACAGCTGATCGAGGCTGCCCACGCCGCCGGCAAACCGGTTGGGTTCTGTGGCCAGGCTCCGAGCAACGACCCCGAGTACGCACGGCTTCTGGTGGAAGCCGGCATCGATTCAGTGTCGGTCACGCCCGACGCCTTCTTCGCTGTCAGCAACCGGATTGCAGACGCCGAAGCGTTACTGGCCCCCAAGGGGCCCGCAGCGTTGGCCTAACGACCGCTCTCGGGTTGGTCGGACGGCAGCGGCACCCACCAGCGAAGTGTCGACCCGGCGCCGGGACCGTTTGGGCTCATCACCAGGTTGCCGCCGCGCCGCTCCGCCCGCCCCGCCATATTGCTCATGCCATGCCCGGTGGACGCGGTGGCCGGCTTCGAGCCGACCCCGTTGTCGTCAACGACCAGTTCGAGCGACTCGTCGTCCACCGTGACGGCGACCGATGCGGCAGTGGCCGCTGCGTGTCGTGCGACGTTGGTCAGGGATTCCCGGACCACCGCCAGGAGGTCCACCTCCACCTCGATGTCCAGGTCCTCGATCACCCCCTCAAAGCGCACGTCAGGCCGAAACCCCAGCACACGGGTGGCTTCATCGATCACCGCCAAAACATCTCGTCGGACCCCGGACGCTCCGCCCGAGGGGGTTTGGTGAAGCTCAAAAACCGAGGTGCGCAGCTCGCGGATCACCAGATCCAGTTCGTCCACCGCCTGCCCCAACCTGGCTGCGATTCGAGCGTCGGCGGTGCGGCTTTGCGTGCTTTGCAACGAGATGCCGGTGGCGAATATTCGTTGGATCACCCGATCGTGCAGGTCGCGGGCAATCCGCTCCCGTTCATCAGCGGCCACCAAAACGGCGTTGGCGGTGTCCAGGTCGTTCTCAAAGCGACGACGAATCGACAGATCGGAAAACAACACGAGGGCCTGATCCGGGTGACCGGCGATTCGGTCGGCTGTCACCAGCACCGGAATCCTGGAGCCATCCGGGCGGACCAACTCGGTGCTGAACTCCACGTGGCCGACCTCGGCGAGGATCATCCACGTCGCCTCAAACTCGCTGTTGCCCTCGCGCTCGGACAGGAACGAAAATGGTCGGCGGCTGTTGAGCACCTCGGTATGCGACAAACCCACCAATCCGCAGAACGCCGGGTTGGCCTCCAGCACCGTGCCCTCGATGCTCACCGTCAGCATGCCCTGGCTCATCGACCGGTGGGTTGCGTCGAGCCGGTCCCGCTCCCATGCCGCCGCCTGGCGTGACGCCTCGAGCTCGCCAACATCGACCGCCGTGCCGATCACCTCGACCACTTCGGATCCATCGCCGATCACCGGCTGAAAGCTGATTTGTCGGCTCTCGCCGCCCACGCTGACGACCGTGGAGGTATCAACCCCGCCAAGCGCCTCGTCAAATGCCGCCACCACCGTCGGGAAGGACTCGAACAACTCGGCGATGCCGCGGCCGACTGCGTCGCCAAGACGCCCGAGGTGGCTCAACTCGGCCCCTTGGGCAAACACCACGGTACCTTCGCGATCGAGCGTCCAGATCGAGATGCCGGCGGACACCGCCACACGCCGGAGCTTGTCCAGTACCGCCCGGTGCTGATCCTGGGCCTGGCGCCGATCGGACACGTCCCTGCCAAACAACACACAAACCGCTGCGTCCCCTCCGGGGACACCGTCCACAAAGGTGGCCCAGATCTCCAGCGGCAGCCGTCGGCCGTCCGAGTGCTGCAGGTCCGTCTCGGCCGTCGCCTGGCCATCCGTTCGAGCCCTCGCCACCAGCGCCGAAAATTCCGCGCGACTCATCCCGGGGAGGAGGGTCAACGGCGTCATGGAGGTGAGCTCGTCCACCGGATAGCCGGACATCCTCCGGGCGCCATCGTTGGCGTATCCGATCCAGAGGTTGTCCGGGTCGATGACCACCACCAGGCTGGGCAATGAGTCGAGGCTGGCAAGCACCCGCCGGTGGTCCCGGTCGAGTTGCACCCGATCGCTGATGTCGCGCACGGCGGCAACCACGTAGGTCGCTCCGCCATATTGACAGGGGCTCAGGTTGATCTCGGTGGGGAAGACCGAGCCATGGCTGGTGATCCCTGTCAGCCGCTGGCCACATGTGCCCATCGATCGCCGCAGCGGCTGGTGATGGTAGTGCTCCCTCAGCTCCTCGTGACGCTGACGAAGACCGAGCGGAACCAATGACTCCACCTCCATCCCCAACATCGAGCCAGGCTCATATCTGAACAGCGCCTCGGCTTCGGCGTTGGACAGCACAATCCGGCCGTCGTCGTCAACCACCAGCACCGCATCGGGCATGGCATCCAGCAGTACCCGGGCAGACTCGGGAAAGTCGCTCAACGTGGTCGACGGCGCCGCTCGGTCTGAAGAACCCTCGCCGGAGTGCACATTCGGTTTCAAGTTCGTCCGATCTCATCGCCTGGGATGGATGCTCACGCAGCGGATCGCCGGCGTCAAGCGAACGGGGAGGGACTTTGGCCCCTGCCCCTTGCGGCCACGATCGACCAAGATGTGCTCGATGACCGGCGCTGGGCGAATCAGGATCTTTCTGGTGGACGACCATGAGGTGGTTCGGCGCGGGTTGATCGACCTGTTCGACGGCACCGGCGATCTCGAGGTGGTCGGTGAGGCGGGCACACTCGCCTCCGCCCTGGCACTCGTGGAGGTGCTCAGCTTTGACGTCGCCGTGTTGGACGTTCGCCTCCCGGACGGCTCGGGCATCGAGTTGTGCCGGGAGATCAGGTCTGGCCGGCCGGCGGTCCGCTGTCTGATGCTGTCGTCATTCGCAGACGACGAGGCGCTGGTGGACGCATCGATGGCCGGCGCCCACGGGTATATCTCGAAGCAGATTCGCGGCGATGAGATCACCCACGCCATCCGCCAGGTGGCCAATGGCAACTCACTGTTGGATCCCGGTGCGGTCCGGCGGGCGCTCGATCGCGTGCGACGCCAGTCCGGTCGGCAGAACGCAGTCGACCTGCTCAGCCCTCAGGAGCAGCGCATTTTCGAGCTGATCGGCGAGGGCATGTCCAATCGCCAGATCGCCGATGTGATGTACCTGGCAGAGAAAACGGTCAAGAACTACGTCTCCAACGTGCTGATGAAGTTGGGCATGGAACGACGAACCGAGGCGGCCGCACTGGCCGCCCGCCTCGACGAGCGGCAGAAACGAATCTGAACCGTCCCACCGCCCTGGTTCTCGATCGGGGCCTCGCCTACCTTCGTTGTTTTTCAGATGGAACGACGACGACCGGGCACGGTGCCAGATGCGTCACCCGGCGGGCCACCGATCCCAACAACAGTCCGGCAAACCCGCCCAGGCCTCGGCTGCCCACCACCACCATGTCTGCGTCCTCGGCCGCCTCCAGCAGAACCTGAGCCGGTGGTCCACGTCGCACCGAACCGGTCACCGAAACTCCATCCGGAACGTCGAGGGCCGACATGAACCTGTCCATGCGCTCCTCTGCATCGTGTTCCAGCGCGGCCGAAGGTGGCATGGCCATCATCAGATCGCCGCCGACGAGCATCGGCTCCTCCCAGGAGTGCACCACCCGCACCGCAGCGTTGCGCCGCTCGGCCTCGCCGAGCGTCCACCGCAACGCCTCGTTCGCCGAATCCGAAAAGTCCATACCGACGGCCAACGTCACGTCGCCGGAGCGATCCGGGCGCTCCCAGTCCGACGGCACCACCATGACCGGCACGGGCGAGTGGCGCACGCACTGGTCGGCCACCGATCCGAGGACCAGGTGCCGAAGCCGTGACCGGTCGCGCCGTCCCACCACCAGCAGTTCGCACCCGACGGCCAGGTCGATCAGCACCTTGCCTGGCGCTCCCTGCCGCACGTCCACCTTGATGGTCAACTCGGAGTTGTGCCCCTCGTGTCGAAGCCGATCAACCGTCTCCCCCACCCGCTCGATCGTTTCGGCCTCCACGGCCGACGCCGTGGTCAACAGGCGCTCCTCGGCGGACAGCGGCGGATAGGACCAGACCGAGACGACCTTCAACACCGAACCGCGCAGGTGTGCCTCGCTCAGCGCCTCGCGCAGCGCCGCCGTCGGCATCGATGAGGCGTCAACCCCAACAACGACGCGGCTCATGACGACGGCACCACCGTGGTGGGTCCTTCCAGATGGTTCAGAAGATGGGCGGTCACCGAGCCCAGCAGCAGCCCCATGAAGCCACCCCTCCCACGGGCACCCAAAACCAGCATCGAAGCCCCACCGCACGCCTCACGAATCACCGTCGCCGGTGCCCCTTCCCCAAGCACCAGGTCGACCTCGAGGGAATCCGGCAGCCTGGCCTCGTCCACCACCTCGGTCAGCATGTCACGGGCCTGCGCCTTGAAGTCATCGTCGGCGGGCCATTCATCCAGCACGTCCGTGCCTGCCAGCCATCCCGCAACCTCGCCTCGCCATGCCATCACCACCCGAAGCCGCCGCCCCAATCGGACGGCCCGGTCGGCCGCCCAGTGGAGGGCGGCGGTGGCGTTGGACGAACCATCAACCCCCACCACGATGGGGCCGTCGGGATCATGGCTGGACCCGTCGCGTGGCGCAGGCAGCACGGTCAGCGGGCAGTCGGCATGGTTGGCCAGTTGGTTACTGACCGAGCCCAGGATCACTCCGGCCAGCGCGCCGTGGCCACGCGAGCCCACCACCAACAGGTCGGCGTCCTCGGCAACCCGCAACAACGCGGCGCTCGCCGATCCGGTCTCGACCCGCCTGGTTACCTTCTCCCCCGCCTCGCCCAGGGTTGCGTCAACCGCTTTTTCCAACCACGGGTCCATGGCGCCGCTCGCGTCCGCGGCCGACACATAGCCCAGGGCCAACGGCGGCATCTCCCACACCGTGACGGCCGTCAGGTCCGCATCGAGCGTCTCGGCCTCGTCGGCCGCAAATCGCAACGCCTCGATCGACGCGTCCGAACCATCCATTCCAACAACGATCTTCATTCCACTCCTTCGGTCGACTCGACCCACCCAGGGTGGCGCGGGTTCCAACGGCAGGCTAGAGGACAAGGGCCCGACCGAGCCGTGGGCCCGAGACCGATCAGCGCGTCCGAACCAGGCCGTGAACTACCGTCAGCGCTTGTTGGAGCACCACCTCCTGTGCCTGCTCGGTATCCAGGCCGGCCGCCGCTTCCCACGGGTCTCTGAGGCCGTTCAGGTAATCCACGACGTCGGCGGTGGCATCAGAGTTGCTGCCCCCGGCTGCGCGACGCTCGGAAATGCGTTCCTTGGCCACGGCGGGGTCCAGCCGGCACTCGAGCTCAACAAGTTCGGCGTGTGTCTCCTCCGCCAGCCTGCGCACGACCTGCCGATGGTCCTCGCTGGTCCACGAGGCATCCAGCACCACGCTTTCACCCGAGTTCAGCAGCAGCCTCGCCTGGCGAACCAGTTCCTGGTACGCCGCATCCCTGCCCGCAGCGCCGTAGGCCCCCTCGCCCGGCGCCACGGCACCCGGCACCTCACCCTGCGCTGCGACAACCCCGCGACGCACGTCGTCGGTCCGCACCACCGCCCATCCAAGCTGATCGGCCAGTCCGTTGGCCAACACGGTTTTACCGGTGCCGGGCCCACCACCAACCAGCACCAAACGCACCCGTGCGCACTCCAGGTGGTGGAGTGCCAGGTCGTGGTACTCGCGTGCCAGCGAGGCGCTCGCCGCGTCGCCCTGCTGCCAACGCAGACAGGCCACCTTCGCCCGAACATGAGCCCGGTAGGCCACGTAGTGGTGCGCGAGCGATGAGGGGTGTTGCTCCGCGGCGAACTCCTGATACCAGGCGAGCAGGGCCATGGCGTCCGCCCGTCCGGCCACACGGTGCACGTCCATCACGAGGAAGGCGATGTCAAGGAGCACGTCGCCGATGCGCCACTCGTCGTTGAACGCCAGACAGTCAATAATGCGGGGACCATCATCGAGACAGAAGACGTCATCTGCGATCAGGTCGCCGTGCCCGTCCCGCACGAATCCGTCGGCGGCACGTCGCTGCATCAGCGGACCTCGGCCGGCCAGGTATCGCCGGGCCAACTCCTTGACCCGGTCGATGTCCTCGGTGGGCACTCCGGCTCCGACCAGCGCATCGGTGACAGCAAAGTTGTCGGTCCAGTTGTCGCCCAGCGCGCCGGCCAGCGCCGCCTCGTGGTCAAACACCGGCGCCTGCGCCGCGTGGAACGCTGCCACCGTTCGTGCAACGGAGCGAAGCTGATCCTCGAAGCCCGGGGTACCGGCCAACTGCGACAGCCGACGGTCGGCGGGCAGACGACGCATCACGATCATCCGGTCGGTCAACGCTGCACCCTCCGCTCCGCCCCCCTCGCGGACGTCTGCCAAACCCAGATACACGTCAGGGGCGATGCGGGCATTGAGTTCAAACTCACGCTCGGCGGCGGCGATTCGCACCTCGGTCTCAGATCGGTCGATAAACGGCAGGGTGACCGGCTTGAGCAGCTTGAATGCACGGTCGCCGGCCATGAACACCCACGACATGTGTGTCTCGACGGCCTGGGTGCCACCGGCGGTCTCCGCTCCGCCTGGCGCTCCGCTCCGCTGATCGGTGCCGCTCATCGTGCTCCCTTCTCCGGCCACCGCAACGACGGGAGCCGCACACCCCATGTTGCCCGCTCACGCACCCGTCTGCCTCGTTCAGGAACTCCAGCCCAGTTGGGCCAAGGTGGCCGCGACGCGCTCGTGCACGCCCGGGTGGCAGATCAAGATGTCCGGCAGCCAGGGGTCCGGGCGGTTGTAGCGCAGCGGCGACCCGTTCAGCCGGGAGCACCACAGCCCGGCGGCGCGGGCCACCGCCACCGGTGCGCAACTGTCCCACTCGTATTGCCCTCCGGCATGGGGGTAGCAGTCCACCAGTCCGGTGGCCACCGCCATGGCCTTCGCACCCGCCGACCCCATGGGCACCAGTTCGGCATCCAAGGCTTCGGCCAACGCCATCGCCTCCAACAGTGGGCGGCTGCGTGAGACCGCCAGCCGGGGTGGAGCGTTGGGCGCATCGAGTATCACGGGCGGTTCCGCCGTGGAATACGTGACACCCAATGCCGGGAGCGCGACGGCCCCGGCGGTTGGCTCGCCGTCCTCCACCAGTGCCACGTGCACCGCCCAGTCGCTGCGGGGCACCTGGGAAAACTCCCGGGTTCCGTCGAGCGGGTCGACGATCCACACCCGGTCTGCACTCAGCCGCCCCAGGTGATCGCGGCCCTCCTCGGACAGCACGGCGTCGTCGGGGCGGGCCTCGGCCAATGCCCTCACGAGCAGCACGTGCGCCGCCCGGTCGCCCTGCGCCTTCAGCACGCTCGGCGGGGCACCCTCGGAAGCGAGTTTCGCCCGAAGTTCCACCAGCATCGAGCCGGCGTCCGTGGCCAGCTGGTGGGCCAGTCGATGGTCATCCAAGTGGGCCATGATCCAGGCACTGTAGAGGCCCGCTCGCCACGGGCCACGCTCTCGGGGGATCATGGACCATGGCTCGCCCCGCCCAACCGCCCGCAGCATCGCCCACCCAACCACCCGCAACCTCGCCGGGTACCGCCCCGGACACCGACCGGTTCGCCTTCACCGACGCCGCCCCATGGGTGGTGGATCGAGACCACTTGGACTGGGACGTCGGGCTCGGGGTCATTCGAGCCGCACTGGCCCGTGAGGTACCGCGGCTGACCGCACCCAAGCGCATCCCGCCGCTTGGCCGCCTGGCCCGGGTATCGGGCCGTCTGGCGTGGGCGGTGGCGCCATGGCTGTTACGGGAGCGCCGTTTGTCGGACTCAACCCGACGTATCGATGGCCTGTCCCGCCGCCTACGCGAGGCGGCCGAGGACCTGGGACCCACCTACATCAAGCTGGGTCAGATCATCAGCTCGGGTGCCGGCATCTTCCCCGACGAATTGGTGGCGCAGTTCTCCCTGCTCCGGGACAAGGTGCCTGCCGAGAGCTTCGAGGTGGTGCGCGAGGTGGTCGAATCCGACCTGGGCCGACCGCTGGAGGATGTGTTCGCCACGTTCGACCGAAAGCCACTTGCCGCTGCCTCGATCGCCCAGGTGCACGTTGCCACGCTGCACACCGGCGAGGAGGTGGTGGTCAAAGTGCAGCGACCGACCATCCGCACCCAGGTCTATCGAGACCTCGAGGTGATGGCCTGGCTGGCGCCGTTTCTCATCGGTCGCATCCCGGTCTCGGCGTTGGCCAATCCGCCCGCGCTCGTCGAGCTGTTTACCGAAACGATCACCGAGGAGCTCGACTTTCGCCTCGAGGCCGAGAACATGCTGGACGTCGCCGAGGCGTTCGCTCAGCTGGACCAGCGCGGCTTCGTCGTGGCCCGCCCCCACCCCACGCTGGTGACCCGGCGGGTGCTGGTGATGGAACGCCTGTCCGGCTACGGCTGGGAGGACATCGACGGCATGATCGCCGCCGGGATCAGTGGCCACGATGTGGTGCGCACCGGCATGGTCGGCTTCACCGAGGGCGCCATGGTGCAGGGCATCTTCCACGGCGATCTGCATGGCGGCAACCTGTTTGTGCTCGAGGACGGGCGCATCGCATTGTTGGACTTCGGCATCACCGCCCGCATGACCGAGAAGGAGCGCCTGGCGTTCCTTCGCATGATGATCACCGGGGCAACGGGCGACATCAGAGGCCAGTTGGCTGCGTTCCGCGACCTGGGAGCGTTGCCCGACGACGTCGATCTCGACTGGGTGATGTCCGAGCTCCGCCTGGACGGCGATGTGATCGACCCCACTCAGCTCAGCCAGGACGAAATGATGGCCGAGCTGCAGCGGATCACCAAGGCGCTCCTGGGCATGGGCGCCCGGCTACCGAAGATCCTCATGCTCTATGTGAAGAACCTGGTGTTTCTCGACGGTGCCATCGCCACCTTGGCGCCCGATCTGGACATCATGGCCGAGATCATGAACCTGTGGATGTCGATGGCCGGCCGTCACGGCGAAGTATTGGCCGCCCAGTTGGGTATCGCCGCCGACGACATGATCGGGGTGGACGAAACCTCCGTTCGAGCCGCTTTCGGTATCACCGAGCAGGACGCCAGCCCGCTGACCCACGAGGAGTTACGACGCCGCAGGGACCTGATCCGCGCCCGCATGCGCAAGCGGTAGGACGTTCGCCACAACGCCTGGTTTCGGCCGGACGATTGGCACGTCGTCGCCCGATGGTGTCTCAGCCAAGAAGCTGGCCGATGGTGTAGATCACCACACCGGCGAGGGCGCCGACCACGGTGCCGTTGATTCGCACGAACTGAAGGTCGCGTCCCACCTGCAACTCGATGCGCTGGGCGGCTTCGGCGGTGTCCCAACCCTGAACGGTGGTGGCGATGTAGTTGCCGATCTCGTCGCGAGACTGGTCGGCCAGCGACACGGCCGTGGTGGTCAACCAGCCGTTTGCTTTGGCACTCAGCGCCGGGTCGTCCACCAGCCCGCGTCCGAACCCGGCGATGGCCGCGGCAATGCGGGCCAACGTGGCCTCGTCGGGGTCCGCAGCGGTTGCCTTGATTCGTTCCTTGAGGTCGACCCAGATCGAGCCGGTCCATTCGCGCAACTGCGGATGATCCAGCAACTCGTCGCGCAGTTCGTCGGCGCGCCGACCGGTCGCCGGATCGCGAGCAAGATCGATCACCAACTGCTCCATCTGGAGGTCGATCGATTGCCGCAACTGGTGGTCAGGATCGGCCGCCAGGTCGAACAGGTAGCGGGTGGCCACATCGTGAAGCCGGTCGAACACCACGTCGTCGACCGTGTTGGGCACCCACCACGGCGATTCGGTGTACATGCGGGTGCGCAGCGTCTCCCGGTTGACCTCCAGCACCTCACCCAGGCGCTTCAGGATGACCGAGAGCAGCTTCTGATGACGGCCCTCGTCAACAACCAACTCCAGAACCCTGGCTGCGGCGGGCCCGGTTGGGGTGGTGCGCAATCGCCGCACCACCGCATCCTCGATGGCTTCGCGCACTTCGTCCTCGCGCACGGCGTCCAGCATGCTCCCGCCCACCGTCAGCAACTGGCGGGCAAACCTGTCGGCGTTGGCGGGCTCTGCCATCCAGGCACCAAGACGCTCGGCAACGTGAGCCTCACCGAGGCGCTCGGTGATCCCCTCCGGCGTGAGGAAGTAGTCGGAAACAAACGAGCCGAGACCGGAACCGATGTCGTCCTTGCGCTTCTGGATGATGGCGGTGTGTGGGATGGGAATGCCCAGCGGGTGCTTGAACAGCGCGGTGACGGCAAACCAGTCGGCCAAGCCGCCCACCATGCCCGCTTCGGCCGCAGCCCTCACATAGGCCACCCAACCGGGCGCATCCTCACCAGCCAGTGCGCTTGCCACGAACACCGCCGTGGCCACCAGCAGGAGGCCGACGGCGGTCGCCTTCATCCGCCGCAGTTCCGCCCGACGACGGGCCTCGTCTCCTGTAAGCGGCATCGGAACCGCTGGTGGCGACGTCACGGCACGAAACCGTAGCGGCGCCGCGGCGCATCCAAGTCAACGCGTCACCGTCCGCCACCCAATCGGCCACCCAATCGGCCACCAGATCAAACTTGACCGCGCGGTCTAGTCCCAGCCGACGCCCGGCGGTAGCATCAACGTCCATGAGCGACGCCACCACGAGCACCGACAAGCCCAGCGAACCCTCGGATCGCGACAACTCAGAGCTACGCGCCGAGGTGTCGTCGTGGGTGACCGCCAACTGGGACCCGGATCTCACCGTCGGCGAATGGTGGACGATGTTGCGCGACGCCCACTGGTCGGTGCCCGCGTGGCCGTCAGAGTGGTTCGGCCGCGACCTCTCCCGGGGCGAGGCCGTCGTGGTGGCCGAGGAGATCGCCAAGGCCGGCGCCATCGGCCCTCCCGGCGGTCTGGGCCTGCTGCTCGCCGGACCCACGATCATCGCCCAAGGTACCGACGAACAGAAGCAGCGCTACATCCCCTCGATCGTCGACGGTTCCGAGGCGTGGTGCCAGCTGTTCTCCGAGCCCGAGGCCGGTTCCGACCTTGCGTCGATCCGTACCTCGGCGCTCCGAGACGGCGACGAGTGGATCATCAACGGTCAGAAGGTGTGGACCTCGGCCGGGCACATCGCCGACCTGGGCATGTTGATGGCCCGCACCGACCCCACCGTGCCCAAGCACGCCGGCATCAGCTACTTCGCGCTGCCCATGCATCAGGACGGCATCGACATTCGCCCCCTCAAGGAGATGACCGGCCGGGCGCTGTTCAACGAGGTGTTCATTTCGGACGCCCGAGTGGCCCACGATGCGCTGATCGGCGGCGAGGGCAAAGGTTGGGCGGTGGCCAACACCACGCTGATGTTCGAGCGCTCCGGCCTGGGCGCCGGCGGCACGGGCGCCACCAGCTCGGCGGTGCCCGGCACCGTGCACGGCCACCTCGACAAGCGGGTGGGTGACTTCGTCCGTGGCGACACCTCCGGGTCCGGCGCGGCGATGGCCGGAGGGGGCGCCTCCGCCATCCTCAAGCTGGCAACGTCCAGCGGAGCCGCCATGAGTGATCCCGTGCTGCGCGACGACATCATGAAGCTGCACACGCTGGTGGAGCTGGCCAAGATGACCAACAAGCGGGCCAAGGCCGCCAAGGCGATCGGCCTGGAGATCCCCGGCCTGGCCAACCTGTCCAAGTTGATGATGAGCGACATGATGCGGGCCATCGTCGACCTCGGCCCGCGCATCCTGGGTCCCGCCGGTCAGCTCGCCGGGGCGTCGGCCCCTCACGATGGTGCGGTCACCGAGATGGTGCTGTTCGCCCCCGGCCCGTCCATTTACGGCGGCACTGACCAGATCCAACGCAACATCATCGGCGAGCGCGTCCTGGGCCTGCCCTCCGAGCCTCGCAATGACAAGACGCTGCCCTTCAACGAGCTGCGCACCTCCAAGGGCGCCGAGTAGCAATCCGGCTGTCGGTGGCGCCGCGGCGCCTTGTTTGGTCGGCTGAAGGTGGTTGAGCACCGCCAACGAAGCGCGTACGATGGACAGCGCCAACGGCACTAGCCAGCGGAAGTGAACCCGGCCCATCTCCGGACGGTGAGCGGCCGGGTTTTGCGCGTGGGGCGAGCGGGCGCCTCGGCGCCGTTCATCGCGTTCATCGCGCGCAATCCCGTCACGTTGGGCGTTCCAACGCGCATTGTCACAGCGGTGCGTCATGATGTTCACGAAGCTTCACGACGGCGGGTCGAGTCGCTCCGCCTCGACCGCCGGTCGAGGTTCACCCAGGAGACCAACCCCATGACCTCGCCATCCGCACCACCCCGGCTGAGCCGATCAGTGCCCGCGAAGTTGCTGCCACCTCAGAGCGACCTCTGCCATCCCCCAAACGGCCCTCAGCAAGATCAGCCCGACGCCTGCGGCCCCGAAGCGAGTGCTTGGCGAGGTTTTTGGAATGAAGGAACGCCCCAATGAATGACATCTCGTCCGAGTTCGAGCGCATCACGGGCTTGCCCCCCTACCGATGGCAGCGACGCCTCGTCGAATCTGGGCTGCCCGAGACGCTGGAGATTCCAACGGGATGCGGCAAGACCGAGGCGGTGTTCATGGCCTGGGCTTACCGCCGCCGTGGCCGGGGCTCCATTGCGGCGTGCTGTGCTTCGGCGACCATCTGCTCCCGTGTCAGCTTCCCCCGGCCATCAGGCCGGGGCTCCATTGCGGCAACGTCGT
>ERZ1026792.58-NODE-58-length-125668-cov-7.161772_pt1 | contig 125668 bp, 109 predicted proteins | sample MGYA00520884_ERZ1026792 | MGnify/ENA primary metagenome ERZ1026792 (study PRJEB33270, sample SAMEA104284473) | anaerobic digester metagenome | biome: Anaerobic digester microbiome; feature: mesophilic sludge digester; material: Anaerobic digester biomass | place...
CGAGCCAAGCATCAACAGCGCCAACAGCCGAGAAAGCCATTGTGAGATTGCTAATTTATTGGTCATGAGATCGCTCATTGCCCCTTCGTTTGGTTTGCGAACCGGCATCATCGCCCATCCACCCAACCGCGAACAATTGAGCTTGGATCAAGTTGCTACAGGTGTTTACTGACGCGGAATTCAGACCGCCGGTCGTGCCTCTGACGCAGCACCACATCACCTCAAAGAGGTCAGGCTTTGAGGGAAAGGCACCAGACCACACAGGACGTCAACATCGACCAACCGAACAAACCGAGTCCAGCACCTAGCTAGAAACAAGTGTTTACTGAGGACGAAACTGGGTTGGCCTGCGCCCCATGAGCGCGTCGGCAACACGTGCGGAGGCCAACCCATCGCCATAGGGCGACGAACACTCTGAACCCACCGCTGCGTCCGCCGGCGAGTCGAGGATCCGTTCGATGCCTCGCTTGATGGCATCAGGGTCGGTGCCGACCAGTTCGACACCCCCGGCTGCCACCCCCTCCGGTCGTTCGGTCTTCTCGCGTAGAACCAGTACCGGCAGACCGAGTGCCGGTGCCTCCTCCTGAAGCCCCCCAGAATCGGTCACGACCATCCGGCCGGCGCTCAGCAGCGCCACCATCGTGCGGTAGTCAAGAGGTTCCACCAAGGCCACGCCAGGAATGTTTGAGAGCCGATCTCGAACCGCTTCGGACACCACCGGGTTTGGGTGCACCGGCACCACGACGCACAGTTCGTCAGCACGAGCGGCCGCAACCTCGGCCACCGCATCCAGCGCCCGCCTCATCGGCCGGCCTTGGGACTCGCGCCGGTGACAGGTCAGCAGAACGAGCGTACGGTTCGTCGGAAGCCCCAGGTGGTCCAACTCGGTGCCGTCAAGACGTTTACGCATCCACCAAAGCGCGTCAATCACGGTATTGCCCACCACCGGCGCATCGACCGCGGCCACACCCTCATGGAGCAGGTGCGCCTGTGCCTCAGGTGTGGGGGCCAAGTGCAGCCGAGCGACTGCGGTGATTGCTTTTCGGTGGTGCTCCTCGGGGAACGGGTGGTTGACGTCGCCCGAACGAAGCCCGGCCTCGAGGTGAGCGACCGGCACGTTGTGGGCCATCCCGGCCAAGGCTCCCGCCAGAGCCGAGGTGGTATCGCCCTGCACCAACACCCAATCGAACTCGCCGACACCGATCTCTGCGCCCAGCTCTGCCACGCCCGCCGCCAAGAGGCCGGTCGGACCGTTCGCGGGCTGCCCGATCCTCAGTTGCCGGTCGGGAACCACGCCAAACATGGACAGCGCCTCCTGCGCCATCTCAAGGTGCTGCCCGGTGGAGAACACCACCGGGTCCGCACCGCGCTGTTCGCGCAGCACGTGCACAACTGGAGCGAGCTTGATCGCCTCTGGACGGGTACCAACCACGACTGCCACGCGCACGGACACCGTCAGGGTCTACCCACAGGTCCGAATCTTGAGGAACGCTGCCATTTGAGCCCGCGTGACGTTCTGGTTGGGAGAGAACTGCCCGGGACCCGTGCCGGCGGTGATGCCGGCCCGCACCAACCAGGCGACCGCCTGGTCGTAGTAGGCACCCTCATACACATCGTAGAAGTCATGGATGAAGCCGGGATACACCGCGCCCACCAACTTCCAAAGGAACGTGGCCATCTGCGCTCTGCTCACCTTGTTGTTGGGCGAGAAGGTGTCCCAACTGGTTCCTGACGTGATGTCGTTCTCGACCAGCCACGAGACTGCGTCGTTGTAGTAGCTGTCGGGCGACACATCGCTGAACCCGTGCGAATAAGTTGCCGCCGGCTGCCCGGAGACATTCCAGAGGAACATCGCCATCTGGCCACGGGTCACGGGCGCATTCGGCGAGTACTTACCCGGCCCGGTCCCCGAAGTGATGGCTCGTTGCACCAGCCACAGCACAGAGTTGCGGTACCAGGCAGAGTTGGGGACGTCAGAGAAGGGGTTGCTGTTGGTGATCGAGCACTGCACCGGTTGGAGGTTCCAGTTCAGCGAGACCGCACCGGTAGACCCGGCGTAGCCGCTGACAGCCCAGCGATACGTGACGCCTGCCTTCACCGGCACCAACACCTCACTGGTGTAGCTGGTCGGATCATCATCGTTCTGGGCCCTCGCCACCGCCGCACCTGCGTCGGTCCCGGTGTAGACGCTGAGCACCGTGTCAAAGTTCGACCCGCTGGTGCTCAGGCGAAGGTTGCCGGTGCTGGGAGCCGTCCACGACCACCACGCGGAGGCGAAACCGCGATGCCGGTGCATCGGCTCGCCGGTCTCGCGCGTGGCGCCGTTGGTTGATCCGCCGGTGGCACCGTTGGCCCCCGCCACCACCCACGCGTCAGCAAGGTTGTCGTTGGCCGGCGAGGCCGCGTGCTTCCAGTTCAACTTGATCGCGCCGGTGTTGGCGTTTCTGCCGTCCACGGCAATGCGATACCGCTGGCCTCCCGTCGCCGCAAAGGCCACCTTGCTCCGGCTGCCGGGGGCGGTGTCATCGTTGCTGTTGACCAACGTCAGGGCACCGACGGTATTGCCGGTGTACACCGCCAGGACGGTATCGAATGCCGAGCCAAAGGTATCGATGGTGACCAGACCACTCGAAGGTGCGGTGTAGGTCCACCACACCGAACTTGCCCGCGAACCAGCATGTGTGGGCTCTCCGGTCTCCACGCCGCAACCTGCATTGGAACCCTTGACCGTCCCTCGGTTGCCACCGATCGGATAGCTCGATGCGAACGAGTCTTGAGGAGCGCACCCGGTCGGCACCGTCAGGTAGGCGCTGTTGGTCGGGTTCCAGTACTGAGCCAGGTACGACCCGCTCACCGGGGTGACGTTGAAGTAGTCGTCCCGGCCGCAATCCATGACCCGAGGCCCACCCGCGTCGCACGCGTCGAGGGCGTAATCGCCGTAGCACATGATGTCGGCTCCGCCCAGCTCTCCGTCATCACAGTGCCCGCCGTTGCCGTTTGGCGACCCGCCCTGCACCGCCCCAAAGGTGTGAAACAACTCGTGGAGCGCTGTTCGGGAGCTGCTCCAATCCCAGCAGGACTGATACGTCAGTGCGTAACCGATCTCGGTGTTGTTGAAGTTGTTTGCACTGGGATCCTCGTCTCCCCAATAGGTGGCGGTGCCACAGAGACCTGACACGTTCCAATCCGCATAGGTGAGGTATTTGCGGTTGGGGTTGGTCAATCCGGCTGCGGCCAGAGCCTCAGTTGCTGTATCGAAATCTTTGACCGTCGAAGGCACCTGGACGGTCAGCACGGTTGGTTGGCATGCGCCATCGTGAACGAAGCGGATGCGGCGCTGTCCACCGGTTGCTGCGCCCTCACCTGCCAGAAAGTCGTCGAACCGGGTTGCCCAGCTCCGGATGGACGCCGCATACGCTGCCGAACGGTTGCTGGAGCCGGCTCGATAGGCGTACACCAGCTGCACCCGTTTACCGGACGTGCCATTACCGACGCATGCAATGTCGTCCAGCGCAAGCGCCGACTTTGACGCCGGCAGCGGGACAGCCTCGTTGCCGACCAACTCGGGCGGGATGGGATCTGAGCGGAGACCGTCCTGGGAGTCGGTGACAGGTGAGTCCTCACCCTTGGCCGGATTGTCCCCTGGGCCGGTGGCCCCAGCCGTTCCGGCGATGATCGGCTGAGCCACCAAGCCCCCGAGAATCGCCACGAGACCGAGCAAAACCCACACGTTGCGTCGCGGCGCTGCAGCGCCACCCTCACCGACTCTGTTCATCCGAGAATGGTAGTCACCCAGCTGAACAGTTTCACCACGGTTCCGGAACTGGTCTGCTCCTCGACGGAGAGCCACAGACCGCTTACCTGGCGTCCCGGCTGCGCTCGACCAACCTGTACATCCGCTCGATCATCCAATCGGCGACATCCACGGTCTCGGCCAACAGCTGATCCCTGCGGAGCCGAAGCTCGTCCCGTTCGGCTTGGAGACTGTTGGTCATCGCTTCCAACCGTTGCAGGAACGCGTCGCGATGCTCGGGGAGGAACGCTTGGGTCATGCCACGCCGTTCCAGATCAACCAAATACGGCAATCTCCCCGCCCAGGAACTCAGCCGCAGGCTCGGGACACCCAGAATCGCCGCCTCCGCCGCCGTGGTCTGACTATCGCCCACCAGCACCTGAGCCATTGCCACCACATGGCGAAACGAGGCGCCGGACCTGGGCAGCCTGCGTCGCTCAAGATCCACGGGGAGTTGGCGCTCGCTACTGATCCACACCGGTCCCACCGGCGAGAGCAACTCGACCACCCGACGCAGGGTGGGGTCGTCAAGACCGTCCTCACCGTGATCGTGGGTGGCCTCCATCGCCACGGCGCGGACCAGGGTGTAGGGGCGCGACGGATCCGGTCCGGCTCCCCTCACCAGGGTGGCGTCGGGAACGAAACGCTCGGGCCGCAAGGAGGCAGTCTCCTTGAATCCCCGATAGGCCTGGTGCTTTCGTCCATAGTCGACATCACCAGACGCCGGGCTGGTGATCACCGTCGCCGGGATCGCAGCAGCCCAGTACAGTAAGCCGACCGCAGGGCCGTCGTCGGTGTCGAACATGGAGGGAATCCTCATGAGCCTCGCCGCCAGCGCCCCCGACGGGTTTCTCGTCATGACCAGATCCACGCCCTCCCGCCGGATCAGGGAGCACAGCCCACCCACCCGGGTGCTCAGCTCCTTTGCCTCCCGGACCCGGGACCGTGATCCGGCACTGCTCACGACCACCTGGGCGATACCCGCCTCGTCGGCCAAATCAACCAGTACGTCCTTGTGCCGCGTGGCCACCACCGCCCGATCACCTCGACGCTGGACCTCATCGATCATCGGGGCGAAGAAGTGGAAATCGGCTGGATGGACCATGTCGAACAGGAAGGTGTGCCGCACAGCTCGTCGTCGCCTTCGTTGCGGGGGTGGCATGGCGTCTCAAATCACGGGTGGTGCGCCATGATCAGTCTGTCAGGTTCATGAGTCCCCACATTCTGATCGCCGGTTGGGCAGGGGCCGGCAACCTGGGCGATGAACTCATCGCCGCGGCACTTGCCAACCTCCTGCACGAGCGCGGGGCCGTGGCCGGCATGTATTCCGAGGACCCTCCCGCCACCTCGGCACTCCACGGGGTGATCGCATTCCCGACGCGCAGCATTCGGGCACCGAGGCGCTGGGCCGACGGGTTCATCCTCGGACCCGGCGGATTGTTGCAGGATCAGACCAGCGCCATCAGCTGCGCCGTCCACCTTGGCCGATTTGCCGTGGTTGGCGCAGCGCGACCAACGGCCGGAATCGGGCTGGGTGTCGGCCCGATCAGCCGCTGGCCTTCACGCGCCTCGCTTCGGTTGGCGGCCCGAACCCAACCTCGGTGGATCACACGCGACCGGGCCTCACAGGAGCTACTTGCGACGCTGGGGTTTCGGCACACCGCAGTCGCCCCCGACCTGGCACACCTGGCCCTCGCCAAACCCAACCACCAGCACAGCGAGCACGACGTTCGCCGGGTCGTGCTGGCCCCACGGGGGACCGTCGTCAACCGAAGTGACCGTGCCGCTGAACTCGCTGCTGCGATCACGACGAGTCGCATCCACGAACGAGTGGACGTGGCCCTGCTGGCGATGACGCCGGAGGATGAGGCAGTGGGCGCCGACGCGATCAGCCTGATCGAACAGAGCTCGCGCGATCGGATTCCCAGCATGGTGCGCCCAACGCCGGCCGAGGCCTCGTCGCTGCTTCAACCCGGTGACCACGTCATCTCAGGCCGATTTCATGTGGCGCTGATGGCCAACCACTTCGGCAACGGTTGGAGTGCCATCGACTCCGGTCACAAAATGCGGAGCTACGCGCACGACAGCGGTGTGTCCACCTACCCCGAGACCGAAGCAGGGCTCACCAAGGCACTGGAATCGGTGCCGTCGCACCACAGATTGCGCCCCCAACCTCCAACCGAACGTGAATACGAGCCTCTCTATTCAGCGCTCGAGCAGCTCATCAGTCAAGCGAGGCGGGCATCGGGTTGACATCCTCCCCGAGTTCGGGTGGGGCATCGGGCAGGCCCGCCTCAGGGTGGGAGGGGTGACGGCGACCCCACAGCGACCAGGTCAGTACCGGAACAGCGGCAACCAGGCTCACCACCCGCTCGATGGCTGCGGCAAGAAACAGCAGCGACGCGTCGGCCTCAATGACCTTAGCCGTCACGCCGATCAGCGCTTCCCGCGCCCCGATTCCTGACGGAAAGATCCCCAGAGCCGCCGCAGCCGGCGACGTGAACGCCATCGAGAACGCACCTGCGGCATCGAGCGTGGCACCGATCAGCACCGCCACCGCCCAGAACCGGATCGCACCAAGCATGACGGTCGCCACCTCAACCAGCGCCAGCCATCCCAAGTCACCAAGTCGATCCGTTGTCGTCGGGCGCATCGACCATCCGGCGACCCACAACACGCCTCCGCCCGCCGCCATTGCCAAACCCAGCCACCATCTTCCTGCTGCGGCCACAAAACTCAGTCCGGAGACAACCAGGCCGGCCGCAAGCCACCAAATGGCGGTCATCAGCTGGGCCCGAACCGCCATCCGCTGGGATGCTCCACGCGTTGCGAGGACCCGATGACGCAGGATGGGTCCACCCGGGACCGGCAACATGTTGGCGACGCTGGCCTGGCCCACGTAACGAGCGGTCTCCGACCAGCCCAGGTGGACCCCCACCATCGACGCCTGCAGTTTGAACTCGGCACCGTTGAGTGCCAGCACCAGCGGCATCATGAGGACGCCAACTCCAAGGAGCGCCCACGTGGGCAGACCATCCAGATCAGCTGACCGCCATGCGCCCCAGCTCACGGTGATGACCAGGCCGGTCCCCGCGATGGCCGCCAGCGGCCGCAGATAGGGAACATTGGAGGCCCGTGCCGGCAGACCGCCAACAACGGTGACCAACCGCACCACAGCGCGCCGCGTTCGGGCGATCCGTGCCTGACCCATGTCCGGCACGCTAAGCGATCCGGTCGGACGCCAAAGGATCGATCGTCGATCAGCCGTCAACCGCAACCCCACGAGCCTGGGTTCCGGCGCGTTTCACCACCCCACCGGAGGGGGCTCAGGGCGTATCGGTGCGGAACTCGGCGGTCTCATCTCGACAGGTAAGCTCGACCGGTGGCCCCACCCTTGTCTTCATCGCCGGCCGAGCTGGATGTCACCGTCGTACTCCCCGTCCACAACGAGGCCGGCCATCTTGACGCCGAACTCGCTCGAATTCGAACGAGCCTGGAGGCGAGCGGGTACTCGTGGGAGATCATCGTTGTCGATGACGCATCCACTGACGGCTCGGTCGACAACCTGGTGCCCGGCAACGGCATCCGGCTGATTCGCCAACGGGTCAACCAAGGCTCGGGCGGTTCGCGCCGGGTGGGAACGGAGGCGGCCCGGGGCGCCGTCGTCGTTTGGACCGATGCCGACATGACCTACCCCAACGACCGGATCGCCGAGTTGGTTGGCCAACTTGAAGGCGCCGACCAGGTCGTGGGCGCTCGAACCACCGAGGAGGGCACTCACAAGGTGCTTCGCACGGCGGCCAAGTGGCTGATCCGGAGGCTGGCGCAGTACCTCGCCAGCACCAGGATCCCCGACCTCAACTCCGGTTATCGCGCGTTTCGACGCGACGTCGCCTGGCAATACACCCACCTGCTCCCCAAAGGTTTCTCCTGCGTCACCACGTTGACGATGGCATTCCTCACCAATGGCTATACCGTTCGCTACGTTGAGATCGAGTACCGGGAGCGCGCAGGCGAATCGAAGTTTCATTGGTACCGGGACACGCGCCGGTATGCGGTTCAGGTCGTTCGGATGGCCCTGTCGTGGGAACCCCTCCGTCTGTTCCTGCCAACCTCGCTGCTGATCCTCCTTGCGACCGCCATCAAGGTGCTCACCGACTTCGGTTTCGGCGCACCACAGCTGGCGGTGTCGACGATGTTGATGGCCACGTTCGGAGGACTCCTCCTGGCAATCGGCTTCTTGGCCGACCTGGTGGTCCGAACCAGTAAGGCGCCCTCGCGCGTGCTCCCCGCCTACGTCGTTGAGGTGCCCGAGCCGGACGCTGAGCGAGGCGGCACTTGATCGAGGACTCCCAACAAGTGGACGGTCCAGTGGCGGGCCTCCGATACCTGCTCCGTCCACGTTGGGGCCTGCTCGTCGCCCTGCTCACAGTGGTGTTCGCAGTGGGGTACGTCGGGTTCGTCGCCCTTCAGGTTCCGGGACTCGGCGTGGATGAGTCAGCCCACATCACCCATGCCGAGCGGCTTCGCCAAGGCCACCTCGCCTCCCACGACGACGTCATGTCGCCGGGAATGACCTCGGCGTGGCGTTGCGAGCGCTATCGCCTGCTTGGGAGTACGGCCGACCCGGGGTATCCGATCGGTTCTCGAAAAGAGTGTCTCAGCGCGGAGTTCATCAGCGAGTTCGATTTGCAGTCCCCGTCCCACCAGGCCCAACACACGCCGATCTACTACCTGCCGCTGGCCCTCAGCGCCAAGGTGGTCGACAAGGTGACCAACCTCGATCCGTTCGTGGACACGTACCGGGTCGCCGGCCTCATCTTCACCGTGCTCACGGTGGGTTCGCTGCTGTGGCTGGCCCGCGCGCTCAAGGTCTCGCCATGGGTCGCCGCCGCCGGGGCACTGGCCATCGTGGGGGCCTCCAACTTCACGATGTCGCACGCCTTCATCAACAACGACGCACTGGCCATCCCCGGAGGGGTGGCGCTGTTGTTGACCGCCCGGCGGGTACTGAGCAACCGGTCACCGGCGCTGCTGTTGTTCCCAGTGGCGTTCGCGGTTGCGCTGGCCAAACCCACCTTCATCGCAGCTCACGTCGCAACCGTCCTGTATCTGCTCCAGGCGCTCGAACCGTCTGACCTGCGTTGGCGCGACCTGACCCGAACCTCGACGAAGGCCCAGTGGAGCAAACAGGTGCGATCGACCGCGGGTCGGCTCCGTCCAACCTTCTTTGTGGGGGCCGGACTCGTCGCTGCGACGATCGCCTTCCAACTCTGGCTCCAGTTCGCGGTTCGGGGAACCAGGTCGGAGTTCGCCTCGTTTTACAAGAGCCGTCTTTTCCAAGCCGACTTCCTCAAGGGCGCCCTCAACTCGCTGCACAACCCGCTGTCGTTGGAGGGGCCGGTCAGCTGGATCGACCCGTCCTATGGCCTGGTGGCGATGTCGGTGCTGGAGGCGGCCATGTTTGTTGGCACCATCGTTGTGGCCCTCGGCCTGTACCGCAAGGGACGCCGAGACGCGACCCTGCTCGGCCGCAGCGCCGTGGGCGCCATGTACCTCGGCAGCCTGTTGCTGTTCGCCACGGCCGCGGCGCGGGGCGGCGCCGTCCTGTCGACCAACACCCGCTACCTGCTGCCGGTCGTTCCCTTTATGTTCGGCGCCGTGATGCTGACCACCGACGACCTGTGGAACCGTTTCGTGCCACGGCTTCCAAAGGCGACCCTTGCCGGTGTTGTCATCCTGGCTCTTGGGGTGCAGGCCGTCGCCATCGATGCCACGCCGAACCCCCGGAACAACAACAGTTGGACTCGACGGCAAGCAGGAGTGGTCGCTTCGTTCGTCAACGAGGACCTCGCCAAGCCAGGCGGTTGCGTGGAGCCAGGCGACACGGTGATGACCATCCCTTATATGCCCATGCTGTATCAGATGGCCCCGGGGATCCGGCGGCCCGACCGAGCTGACGCCTACTGGGAGCCCACGATGTCCCAGAAGTCCCATCAGGAAGCGTTCAAGGACCTTGCCGATTCCGATGTGGACGTGGTGATCGTGACCGATTACCTGCGCATTGGTTATGAACGCACTGCGGCGGCACGCGTCGTGGCCGAATGGACCGGCTGCGCCGCATGGCAGCCTCAGGATCTTGGGCCGGTCCACCGTCCCTACCAGGTGTTCGTGCGCCCTTGACGGTGATGTCCTCAACCCGACGTCGATCCTTCGAATCGGTGCTTGCCGTGATCGGCGTGTCGATTCCGTTTCTCGTCTACTTCTCCGCCCCCCGGTTCGCGGACGAAATGCGGGATCCGTACACCATGACCGTGCGATATGGCCTGAACCCCATCAAGATCGTCATGGGCAACCTCAAGGACATCCGCCCATTCCTCGACCTCGGCAATATCCGACCGCTGGGCCGAATCGCGTACTCGTTCGAATTTGTGTACTCGAAGGCCATCGCCGACACGCTCGCGGTGCCGTTGCCCACCATCCACGCCGTGGTCAGAACGGCAGCGCTGTGGGCGGCGGTGGCTGCGGTCGTCGTCCTCTGGCGGGCGGTCGAAACCAGCGGCCGACACCTCCGACCGCAGTTGACCCGTTCGATCGGCCTCGTGGCCTGCGCCGCCGCTGTTGCGACCCTTGCAACATGGAGCTACCAACCCCTCGTCTTCTTCCCGACCCAGGGCCTGTTGAGCGTCGCGTTGGTCTGCCTTGCCAGTGCCTTCACCCTCCGCTTTTCAAACCAGGGCGGATGGAGGCTCGCCGGGTGCTGTGCGTCGCTCGGCGCAGTATGCGCATGCTTCTACGACCTGGCCTACGTGGTGGTGGTCGCTGTGCCGGTATCCATCGTGGGCCTGCGGGTGCTCCAGAAACGAAGCGGGCTTCTTCGCGCATCATGGTCGTCCTGCATTCCGCTCATCGCAGGTTTTTCATTGGTGTTCCTCCCCATTCGTGTGATGATCGCCCGGGCCTGCGCCGAGCAGGCCTGCTATTCCGGGTCGGAGTTGGCGGTGACGGGGCGGGCGGCACCCACCCTGGCGGGACGGTTGCTGTCGGCAGTGCCGCAGTCGTATTGGTCGATGGGGTGGGAGCAACCAACGGTCGCCGGCGCGCTCGTGGCCATTGCGGTTGGCTGCGGCGTCGGGCTCGCTGCGATGTGGGCCACCCGCCAAGAGCACGATGGTGTGGAACCCGGGGTCGAGGCCGAACACGGGATCGAAGATGGGGCCGATCGTGGGGCCGACCTCGCCGGCGCCGACGAGGTCTCGGTGCCCCCAGCACCGGGCCCCTCGATCGTGGTCACGGTGGTGATGCTCACGGCATGGGCGGCCGCCGCATCGATGAGTGCACTGAGCGTCAGCCAGCAACGGATCGGTTTCGACCCTCAGACACCATGGCGGGATGGAATCTTCGGGTTTCTCGCCATCGCCACTCTGCTGTGGGCGCTCATCGAGCACGTTTCGAGAAGCGGCTCAGGACAGGCACTCAGGGCCGCCGTCGCCGCAGTGGCGTTGCTCGCCGGTGTGCAGTTCGCTCTCAACACCGGAACCATTGCGCAGACACGAAGCATCAGCCCGAACATGCTGTACGGCCGCATCGACGACCTGTTCGCCTCGCCACCCGACGAGGACCAAACCTGCGACCTGGCAAACGACCTGTACGACCTCGCGCAACAACCAGGGCAGCGCTACTACACAACGGCGCTGCTCGAATCGTTGAAGCGACTCAGGCCGCTCGAAGAATGCCCCGCGTATCGGTATCCGTTGCCGCTCGAGGAATGGCACCGGCGCCAACTGGGTGATCTCGACCAGGGGTAGTGCGAGAAACCGCTCAGGCGGCGCGTCGGGCCTTACGTGCCGCCTTGGCCTCGGCCTTGGTCAGCAGGCGGAGCTTTGCCCGGTCGATCTGGCCGACGTTGACGCTGTTGGTGAACAGCACATTGAAGCGGATCCAGGTGAATCCGGTGACCATCAACACCTTGCCCAACGTACCGGCGGGGACTCCCGGCAGGTCCTCGATCAGCTCGACGATGTCGTTCTTGGTGATGTCGCGGGCTTCGTCGGCCGGGGTGATGATTCTGGGGGCTGCCACGGATGCTCCGCTCGGTCTCGGGGTCAGGTCGACTCGCTCAGAGCCGCTCCAACTGTAGCCATCGAGCCACGCCCGCTTCGAAGCGGTGGTCGCCATCGCCCGGACGGCACCACCGACGCTGTGAACAGGTCGAACCCGGTCGGTCGGCTAAAACGGCTCGAAATGCTCGTGGTGGCGATCGTCGCCGGCGACCTTCTCGAGGACGCACAGGTTCTCCGCCCGGGCCCGGAAACCCGATCGATCGCGCCCGAGGGTGGAGGTTCGAAGACGCTTCGCCACCTTGTACGCCCGAAGCGGCAACCCAAGCTGAGACACCGAGTCCACCGGAACCAGCCGGTAATTGCGGTTCTGGCGAATGAACCCCGCAACCTTGCGAAGGCTGGGCATCCACAGGTCATGCAGAGCGACCGCGCCGCCAACACGCAGCATGCGATCGACGTAGAAGAAGTCGATCAGCGCCGAGTCGAACAGGTGCCGACCATCGATGAAGGCAAAGTCCAGCTTGGTCTTGGCCTCCACCAGTTTGGGAAGGCGCAACTCCGACGACTCGACGTAGGTGTCGACCACGTTGTTCAGCCCGGCTCGCTCGACGTTGAGCATGCCGATCGAGTGGTACCCGCTGTGCTGCCGTGGATCGATGGCGATGTGATGGCCGCCTTCCACCCTGGCCGCTGCGTCCGCCAGCCACAGGGTGGACACGCCGTAGGCCATCCCGGTCTCCAGGCTCTGGGAGTAGCCACGCTGCACCATGAAATCTCGAAGCGCCCGGCCCTCGACCTCCAGGATGGACATGGGTCGAATCGGGTACTCGGTCCCTTCGGCATCGGTCACGACACCGCTGCGGTGAATGGCCATCACCGTTGATTTGCCGCTCACCGTCGATTCGCCGCTCATGACGTGCTCGGCTCATGGGGCAGGCCAAGCACCCGCTCCCCCAGGATGTTGCGTTGCACCTCGCCGGTGCCACCCCCCACCGTGAGCGCCCGGGCAAACAGGTATCCGTAGTGCCACAGCGCCACCGACCGACCAAGCGGGCCGCCGTCGGTGAGCATGCCGGCCGGACCGGCAAGGTCTTTGGCCAACTCCATCACCGCCTGGCCGTGTTCATCGGCCAGCACCTTACGCACCGATGCCTCCGGCCCGGGGCTCTTCCCGGCCACCACCGCCGAGATCGTGCGCATACGAATGAGGCGCAGCACCTCACCCTCGATCCAGGTTTGGGCCAGGCGCTGGCGCATCACCGGGTCGACGACGCCGCCGGCCGCCCGGACCTCGTCGAAAAGCGTCTCGGTGTGCGGCCCCTGGCCCCACAGCACGCCGCCGGACGACAGCGACACGCGCTCGTTGGCCAGCGTGATCTTTGCCAACGACCAGCCCTGGCCGACGTCCCCCACCCGGTAGGCGTCGGGCAAACGCACGTCGGTGAAAAAGACCTCGTTGAAGGTATGGGCGCCGGTCATCTCGATCAGCGGGCGGATCTCGATGCCTTCAGCGTCCATCGGGCAGACGAAGTAGGTGATGCCACTGTGTTTGGAATCGCCGCCGTCGGAGTCACGCGCGGCTTCGACCGACGGCCCGGTGCGGGCGATCAGGATGCCCCAACGGGCATGGTGGGCCAGGCTGGTCCACACCTTCTGACCATTCACCACCCACTCGTCGCCGTCACGCTCGGCCACGGTGCTGATCGCCGCCAAATCCGATCCTGCACCCGGCTCGGAGAACAGCTGACACCACAGGTCCTCTCCGGACACGAGCCCGTGGAGCCACCGCTGCTGCTGCTCCTCGGTGCCGGCCTCGATCAGGGTCGGCCCGGCCCAACCCAGCCCGATGGGGTTGGGGGGACGCCTCACCCCGGCTGACCGGAACTCCTCGTCGATGATCAACTGATGGATCGGGTCGGCGCCCAGGCCCCAGGGTCGAGGCCAGTGCGGCACCATGTAGCCGGCATCGCCCAGTTGAGGCCCGGAGGGCGCAGGGTGCTCGGCCAGGAATGCACGCACCGCCTGGCGCCGAGGGTCGTCCTTCCCCGGGAGGTTGAAGTCCATCAGCCAAACCGTAGCCCGGGGCCCGACGTCGGACGCGGGTGGGCGAACACCCCGTGATGCCCTTCGTCGGGGCACCGCATCCCGGCGGCCGCCACTCTTGGCCTCCTCCCTGCGCCCCTATGCTGAGAGAATCGAAGGAGCTCGACACGTTGGGGGACAGCATGGCCGGATGGAACTTTGCCGAGTTGTGGGAACGGATTGCATCAAAACAACCGGATGCCGAGGCCCAGGTCCAAGGCGACCGCCGAATCAGCTGGAGCGAGTTCGACCGACGTGCCGATGGGCTGGCCCGTCACCTGCTGGACCAAGGGGCCCAGCACCAGGACAAGGTCGCCGTTTATCTGTACAACTGCCCGGAGTATCTAGAAACCACGTTTGCGTGTTACAAGGCCGGGCTGGTTCCGGTGAACACCAACTACCGGTACGTCGAGGACGAGCTCGCCTACCTTTGGGACAACGCCGATGCCGTCGCCATCGTGTTTCATGGCTGTTTCACCGACCGCGTCGCAGCGGTACGCAACCGCGTTCCCACCGCACGGACCTGGCTGTGGGTGGACGACGGCTCGGGGCCCTGCCCCGATTGGGCGTTTCCCTACGAGGTGGCGGCGGCAACCGAAACCGATGGCCACACCGTGGCCCCCTGGGGGCGCAGCGGGGACGACATTCTGATGATCTACACCGGTGGCACCACCGGCATGCCCAAGGGCACCATGTGGCGCCAGGACGACCTGATCCGCGCCCTGTGCGCCACCGGTAACCCGGTTTTGGGCGAGGAGTGCGAGACCGCCGGATACGACGCCGCGCTGGAGACGATCGGCGCCTCCGCGGCTCCCGGGCTGCCGGCCTGCCCGCTGATGCACGGCACCGGCTGGTTCACCGCCAACATGTACCTGACCAATGGCGGGTCGGTGGTGTGCCTTCCCAGCCGACATCTGGACATCCCCGAGCTGCTCGACGTCGTCGTGCAGGAGAAGATCGCCGCAGTCACCATCGTCGGTGATGCGTTCGCCAAGCCGATTGTGGCCGCGCTGGACGCCGAGCCGGATCGTTGGGACATCAGCTCGATCGTGCTGATCACCTCGTCGGGGGTGATGTGGTCGGAGTCGGCCAAGTTGGGTCTGCTGGCACATCACCCGAACATGATGCTGATCGACAGCTTCAGCTCATCGGAGGCCATCGGGCTGGGCCAGTCGGTCTCCGCCGGCGACTCAGCCGCCGACACAGCCTCGTTTGCACTCGGGGTGGCCGCCCGAGTGGTCCGTGACGACGGTAGCGACGTAGAACCAGGTTCGGGAGAGCGGGGCCGAGTGGCCGTCGGCGGCCACGTGCCGATCGGCTACTACAAGGACCCCGAAAAGTCGGCCTCAACGTTCATCCAAATCGACGGAAAGAGCTACAGCTGCCCAGGTGACTGGGCCACCGTGGAGGCGGACGGGTCGATCACCCTGCTGGGCCGCGGGTCGGTGTGCATCAACACGGCGGGCGAGAAGGTGTTTCCCGAAGAGGTGGAGGAGGCGCTGAAGACCCATGCCAGCGTGTACGACGCCGTGGTCGTTGGCGTGCCCGACGACCGCTTCGGCGAGACGATCGCCGCCGTTGTTCAACCAACCGAAGGCAGCTCGATCGACGCCGACGAGTTGGTGGCGCACACCAAACACTCGCTGGCCGGTTACAAGGCCCCCCGGACGGTGCTGGTGGTGGACAGTATCGGCAGAGCGCCCAACGCAAAGGTGGATTACAAGCGTTGGAAGTCCTACGCCGCTGAGCACGTCGGGGCCTGAACCCCACTCCGCCGAAACGACCAGGGAGCACCAGAATGGGATCGATTGTCGTGCTGGGAGGTGCAGGCGGCGTTGGTCGCGTCGCCGTCGAGGCCTTGACGGCATTGCCGGACAGCTCCTCGATCGTCGTGGCCGATGCCCGGCCCGAGGCAGTCAGGTCCGTGATCGACGAGCTCGGCGACCCTCGCCTGGCGGCGGCGACCGTGGACGTCACCAACCAGGCCGCATTGGCGTCGTTCCTTGGCGGGGCCGACGTGGTGCTCAACTGCGTGGGACCGTTTTACCGGTTCGGTCCACCCACCCTGGCCGCCGCCATCGAGGCCGGGGTGAACTACGTGGACATCTGCGATGACCTCGACGCCACCCGGGCCATGATGGCACTTGACGAAGACGCACGGTCGGCCGGAGTCACGGCCCTGATCGGCATGGGCAACTCTCCCGGCCTTGCCAACATCTTCGTCAAGATGTGCGCCGAACAGCTCTTGGACGAGCTGCACACGGCCGAGATCTGCCACGTACACGGCGGCGAAACAAGCGAGGGTGCCGCGGTGCTCAAGCACCGCATTCACGCCATGGTCGACCCGGTGCCGCTGTTCATCGACGGAGAGTTCGTCGAGGTCCATCAGCTCGACGACGACGGGGCGCGCCATGTGCGTGAGATCGACTTTGCCGGTGTTGGCCCCACAGTCGTTCACCCCTACCCCCACCCCGAGACCATCACGCTGCCGGCGGCATTCCCGACCCTCACCCGGGCCACCAACCTGGGGTCGGTGTATCCGTTGGCGTACTTCGCCATGACCCAGGCGCTGGTTCGCTCGGGTATGGCCGACGATCGGCCGATCAGCCTGCCCGACACCGCCGGCACGCAGGTGCAGGTGGCCCCCATCGACGCCACCGTTGCCCTACTCCAGCGGGAACGGCCACGCCTCCTGGCGGAGGCCGGGGTCACAGAGCCGGGCGGCTGCCTGCGCGTGCAGGTGACCGGCGTGGTCGATGGCGAACCCCACACCTACGTGTGTTCATTGAACTCACAAGGGGCGGGTGCGGGCGAAGGCACCGGCATACCGGCGGCGCTTGGCGCAGCCCTGATGCAACGAGGCATCCTCGGCGAGACTCCGGGCGTGTATCCACCCGAGGCGATCGTGCCGGTTGACGACATTCTGAATCTGGCGAGCACCGTGGTGAGCACCCTCGGCATCGGTCGCGCCGGCGCCGGACACGGCGCCGCAGGGATCCCTTTAACCATCGAACACACCAGCCCGGACGGAACCACCGAGATCATCCCGATGGCGCTGGGCTGAGCCTGAACGGAGCAACTTGATGACCATCTCGACACCGAGCAACCCCGCATCCTCCACAACGCCGGGGCCTGACGATCCGGTGGTATTGGCGGTGGACCTGGGTACTGGCGGCCCCAAGGTCGCGCTCGTGTCATTGGGTGGTCCGATCATCGGGTCCGCCTATCGCCGGGTGGAGCCGAAGGTGGCCTCGGACGGCACCGCCACCCAGTCGCCGGACGAATGGTGGACCGCGGTCACCGACGGCGCTGCCGAATTGACCGCAGCTCACCCGAAGGCCGCAGCGGCCCTGGTGGCGGTCGCGGTTACCGGCCAGTGGGGATCCACCGTACCGGTGGACGCCACCGGCCATGCCGTGGGCGACTGCATGTCGTGGATGGACACCCGAGGCGCCGCCCTGGCAGCCGCGCAGGTGGGCGGCCGGGTCAAAATCGAGGGATTCGGCCCAACGAAGGCACTGCGCTGGATCCACCGCTCGGGTGGCGCCCCCAGCACCGAGGGCAACGATCCATTGGGCCACCGCCTCTACATGGCCACCCATCAGCAGGACCTGTACAACCGGACCGCAGCCTTCGTCGAACCCCTCGACTACCTCGTTGGCCGATTCACCGGCCGGGTGGCGGCATCGCGCCCCTCGATGGCCCTGTCGTGGCTCACCGACAACCGGGGAGACGACACGTGCTCCTACGATCCCAAGTTGGTCGCCCTGGCGGGCACGGATCCAACCAAACTGCCGCCCCTGCTGGCGGCCGGCTCGGTGGTGGGAACCGTGCTGGCGGAGGTGGCCGCGGCAATGGGCATCGCCTCGGACCTCCCGGTACTGACCGCCATTCCCGACCTGCACGCCGTCACGCTCGGCTCTGGAGCGATCGGCGATTACGAAGGACACGTGTCGATCTCAACGTCGGCGTGGATCGGCTGTCACGCACCCTCCAAGAAGACGTCCCTCATGAAGATGATGGCCACCATCCCGGCCGCTTTGCCCGGTCGTTACGTGCTGGCAAACAACCACGACACCGCAGGCGTGTGCCTCGAGTGGGCACGGGGGCTGCTGGTCAACCCCACCGATGGCCTCACAACCCCGATCACCGAGTCTTACGAGGACCTGGTCGCCGTCGCAGCCACGGCGGAGCCCGGCAGCGGCGGCGTGTTGTTTGCTCCTTGGCTCAACGGTGAACGGTCGCCCGTGGCCGATGCCAACCTGCGAGGCGGATTCCACGGACTGTCGTTGTCGACCACCCGGGCGGATCTGATCCGGTCGGTACTCGAGGGCGTGGCCCACAACGCGAGGTGGCTGCTCGAAGAGTCCGAGAAGTTCCTTGGCTCGTCGCTGGGTGAGCTGCGGGGCGTCGGGGGCGGCGCGCAGTCCGACCTCTGGTGTCAGATCCACGCAGACGTGATGAACCGTCCCATCCACCGCATCGAGGCCCCGCTGATGGCCACCGTACGCGGCGCCGCGCTGTTTGCCGGGGTCTCACTGGGCCTCATCAGCACCGATGACATCGCCTCGTTGGTGCCGGTTGAACGCGTGTTCCGACCAGACCCGTCCACCCGGCACGTCTACGACGCCATGTACGCCGAGTTCCTCAAGCTGCATAAGATCGAAGCCAAGATGTACACACGGCTGGCCAAGCTGAGATGACCACCGAGGTGCTGGCCCCGCCGACCCACGGCCCGTCGATCGACCTGTTCGGCCGCACCTATCCCGTTGCGCTGCCAAGGCGGGGCGACCCTCGCCTGGCGGTGGCGGCGGTGATCATCAGCGTGCAGATCCTGGGCCAGACCGTGCTGGGCTTCAACCTGTCGATCGCCCAGATTTTGATCTCGATCGGCGTTGCCGGGGGGCTCGACCTGGTGCTGGTGGCGTGGGAGCAGGGCATCATCGCGTGGCCCGCCTCGGCGTTGCTCACCGGCAATGGCGTCGCGCTGATCATGCGGGTCCCGGGCACCGAGCACGGCGACTGGTGGAGCACCCGGGGCTGGCCGATCTTCGCCTCCACCGCTGCGGTGGCCGTGCTGTCGAAGTACGTCACCCGGGTCGGGGGTCGACCACTGCTCAACCCATCCAATGGTGCGTTGGTTGTGGCGTTCCTCCTGTTCGGCTCCAACCTGGCCGACCCGCAGGACCTCTGGTGGGGGCCATGGTCGTTGGGGCTGGCGCTGACCTACGTGATCATCGTGGGTGCCGGGGTGGCCCTGACCCGACGAATCGGCACCCAGCGCGTGGTGTGGCCGTTCGTCATCACCTACGCGACGTCGTTGGCCATCGTTGCCGCGTCCGGCCACTCGATGACCGCCCGCTGGAGCGTCGGCCCGGTGACCGGATGGAGTTGGTGGTGGATCGTCGTCGCATCGCCAGAGGTGTTCATCTTCTTGTTCTTCATGATCACCGACCCCCCCACAGCGGCGAAGGGCAAGGTGGGCGGCGCCGTCTACGGGGCCGCCGTCGGTCTGCTCGCCGCCACGCTCATGGCGGCTCAGGGCACCGAGTTCGCCACCAAGGTGGCCTTGCTCGGCGCCCTCACGATGGTGTGCTTGTTCCGCCCACTCATCGAGCGACTCACACCAAGCCCCGGCGACCCGAGCGACGATGTTCGGGCCGGTCTTGGGCGCTTGGCACACCGAGTCGGCCCGGGCCACCCCCGTGTCACCGCAGCAGCCATGTCCGGGGTGGCTGTGCTGCTGGCCGCCGCCATGCTCACCGGCGCCGGCATGGGGCAGCGGACGCCCGTCTCCGCAGCCGAGGTTGCACGGCCCGACGTGTCATCACTGGTCGGCACTCCGCCAAAGGCCACCCTGGACCCCTCGGTGGCCGAACTGATCCCCGGGTTCGACCAGGCCCAGGCCGACCAACTGGTCAACGACCTGGCTGCCGATCTGGTGATCGAGGCCGAGGCCATCGACGCCGGTGAACCCGCACCGTTGGCTTCGGCGCTCATCGGGCCACGGCTGGAGGCGGCCCGAGTCGCCATCGACCCCACCCTCGCCACGCCTACCGACACGTCCTCGGAGCCCGGAAGCACCAACCTGCCCGGCAGCCTCCCAGGCGTTGAGGAGCCTGCGGGCACCCCACCCACCCCGGGCCAACGTGTGGGCCTGAAGGAGGCCAAGGTGACCATCGTTCGCACCAGCGACAGTCCTCAGGCACTCCCCAGCCTTGCGGTGCTCGCCGATGGCACCGCCGATGATGTCGAGTTCTCCTCGGCGTTCGTCATGACCAAGCCCGGTGATTCCTACCTGCTGGTCGACGTGGTCGACCCGACCACCCTGCCCGGCAGCTGACCGACGGTCGAAACCATCGGGTTGCCACGGCGGACCGGAGTAGACCGCTTGGCTTCAGGGCAGCCACTCGACTCCGGAACACCCAGCCGTGGTCGGTAGGCTGGTCGGCACAACGTGCCGAAGAGCACACCCCCCCCCCACATGGACACATGGAGCGACACATGGCTGATCTCGGATTCGACAACAAGGTGGCGATCATCACCGGCGCCGGCGGTGGGCTGGGCCGCCAGCATGCCCTGGAGCTCGCCCGGCGCGGCGCACGCATCGTGGTCAACGACCTCGGTGGTTCGTTGGACGGCGTCGGGCACGCGGATGGGCCCGCCGACCAGGTCGTCGCCGAGATCGAGGCTCTGGGAGGCGAAGCCATCGCCAACACCGACTCGGTGGCCACCCCCGAGGGCGGCGAGGCCATCGTCGCCTCTGCGGTCGAGGCCTTCGGCACCGTCGACATCGTGATCAACAACGCAGGCATCCTGCGTGACAAGACGTTCCACAACATGACCCCGGAACTGATCGACGCCGTCATCGACGTGCACCTGCGCGGCGCCTTCTACACCACGCTTCCCGCCTACAAGATCATGCGCGAGAAGAACTACGGCCGCATCGTCAACACCACCTCCAACAGCGGCCTGCTCGGCAACTTCGGCCAAAGCAACTACGGCGCCGCCAAGCTGGGCCTGGTTGGCTTCACGCGGGTGCTGGCCAACGAGGGCGCCAAGCGCAACATCAAGGTCAACGCCATTGCACCCGTCGCCAAGACCCGCATGACCGAGGAACTGTTTGGCGCCGCCGGCGACCTGATGGCCCCAGAGGCCATCTCCCCCACCGTGGCATGGCTGGCCCACGAGGACGTGCCGGTGTCCGGCGAGGTGTTCTCCGTGGCCGGTGGATACGTGGCCCGCTACTTCATCGGCCTCACCGAGGGCTGGTTCTCGCCCGGCCACACCGTGGAGGATGTGCGCGACAACTTCGAAGCGATCCGCGACGATTCCAACTACGACATCTTCGCCGACCCGTCCGGCGAGCTCATGAAGCTCATGGGCCTGCTGAGCCCCTCCGAGGACTGAGCCCACGCAAGACCTTCTGGGAAGCAACTCGTTGTGGGTTCTTGTTACCGAGACTCGAGGTCGATCGGCGAGCCCGATCGGGTGACGGTGTCGTCGACCCGTTGGTACAAGCCCGCTGCGGTGAACAGCTGAACCCGGGTGGTTCCCGCCGAACCCCCGGGCGAGCTCACCACCACATCCGGGACACCGTCGCCATCGGCATCCAACCACTCCACGTCGACGACCAGCGAGCGCGGCACCGACACGCCCAATGGGAATGCCGCTGCGCCTCTCAACGAGGCCCATACTTGTGAGCTGTCTGCCGTGCGGCCCGTGACCGCCAGGCGTCCCACCAGGATTTCCCCTCCACGTGGCTTGGAGGCTCCTTTGACGACCGGGTCGGGAAGCACCGCCGCCTGCACCTCGCGAAGGTCGTCCGACTGTGGGAGGTTCACCACCGGAAGCGGCTTGGACGGGTCGGCGTTCTCGAAGCCGGTGGCCGCCCAGCCATCGTCGGACCGAACGAGCACCACCAGGTCATCGTCGCCATCGCCGTCGACATCCCCCAGGTCAACCGGGAGCGTCCCAGGCGCGACAGCTCCCCCGGGGGGCCTGGCCACCGCGGCGGTGCCGTCGGGCAGGCTCCAGTGCAGCCGGCCGAACGGATCGGCGTGCACAAGAATCGGCGCTGAGGCATGGCCGTCGTTCGGGTAGTGCTGCAACGTGGCTGGAGAGCGACCGAGCCACCACCTCGACACAACCGTGTCCCTCGGCGGCACCGACGAACCGGTTGCGGGAGCGGACGTCGAAGTCGAAGTCGAAGTCGAAGTCGAAGTCGAAGTCGATGTCGGCGCCCCAAGGGTGACCGATGTACTGGTGACGGCGGCGGTTGTTGTGCTGGTGCTGGTGCTGGTGCTGGTGCTGGTGGCAGTGGGGTCAACACCGTCGGCCCTTCCCGGCAGCGGACCGGTGGCTGCGAAGCTCACCGCCTTGGCCGACGCCGGTGGCCCGATCATGCCATCCCAGCCCTGGGGCACCACCACGTCGCGACAGCCCAGGTCGGTCCCCTTGCCGAACCCCACCGGGGGTGCCTCGACACACACCGACGCAGGGCCGGGATGGGCGGGCACCACCTGATCGACCCCGTTCTTCAGGTCGGGGCGGGAACCCAGAACCGAAAGGAGATCGGACCGGATCACGTTGGGTTGAAGTTTGGTCGCATCCCCCCGGATCGACGCGTTCATCGACGGGTCTCCATCCGGGTCGCTCACCCAACCCGTGATCTGCACACCACCCTCGACGGCCTCAACCCGGTCGAGGGCCGATCTGGTGTCGTGCAACGTCGATTCCGGCAACCGCTCGCCTCGTACGCTCGCCCCTCCCCAGTCGACGAAGGCAACGGTCACGTACAGGTCGACGCCGTCATCGACGGCACCGACTGCGACGTGGCTGTAGGGTCCCAGCACGTTGTCGCGGTGCTTGGGGGAATCGTAAAAGGCCTGGTCCAAGGCGGTCAGCACCGCTGGTCCCAACACCTGCGCCGATCCGGAATGTCCGACGTTCTCACCGGTGAGGACCCACGGCAGTCCTGGCACCGAGCCGGGATACGGGCTGAGGTCGGCTCGGTGCGAGATTCCGTCGGCCGCCGCCTGATGCTGTGCCCACTCCCGAGCAGCGGGGATCACCTGGGGTGCGAGCAGTAAGGGGCGCAGCCCCGCCTGTTGACGCCGCTGGTTGACCAACCAGGCCAGGTCCTCCTCGACGGCTGCCCGGTCCTCGACGCCGATCCGCCCCGGCGGGACCGGCGCCGAATGAGCTGCTCCACCCACAGCCGGGATGAGGGTCGAGCCCTCCGCTCCCGCCGGGTTGATCGTCACCGCCAGCGCCACGCACGCCAGAGTCACCGCCGCGATCGCCCCACGCCGGACCAAGGAACGGTTGCGGTCAGTTGGCGCGATACCAGGCAACATCGGAGGGCTCCAGCGGGGTGTTGCCCAGGATCAGATCGGCAGCCTTCTCGGCCAGCATCATCACCGGGGCGTAGATGTTCCCGTTGGTCACATACGGCATGGAAGAAGCATCCACCACCCGCAAGCCCTGCGTGCCGCGGACCCGCAACGTGTCCGGGTCCAACACCGATGTTTCGTCGGTACCCATACGGGCGGTACACGACGGATGCAACGCCGTCTCTGCGTCCTTGGCCACCCACTCCAGGATCTGCTCGTCCGTCTTCACCGTCGGGCCGGGCGAGAGTTCGCCGCCATCAAAGGGCCCAAAGGCATCCTGGCTCAAAATATTGCGGGTCACCCGGATCGCCTCCACCCACTCACGCCGGTCCTGTTCGGTCGACAGGTAGTTGAACCGGATCGCCGGGTGTGTCCGCGGGTCGGTACTGGTGATCCTCACGGTGCCCCGCACGTCGGAGTACATCGGCCCGACGTGCACCTGATAGCCGTGCCCCTTGGTTGGGGTGGTGCCGTCGTAGCGGATCGCAAGCGGAAGGAAGTGGTACATGAGGTTGGGGTAGGCCACCTCATCGTTGCTGCGCACAAACCCGCCGGCTTCGAACTGGTTGGAGGTGGCCGGGCCCTTGCGGAACAGCCATTGGAGGCCGATCCACGGGCGCCGCCACTTGGACAGGTGAGGCTGCATCGACACCGGCTGGGTCGACGAGTGCTGGATGTACACCTCCAGGTGGTCCTGCAGGTTGGCGCCGACACCGGGCACGTCGGCAACCACGTCAATCCCGAGACTCCGCAGATGTTCCGCTTCGCCCACGCCGGAGAGCTGGAGCAGTTGCGGCGAGTTGAACGCGCCTCCGCACAGGATCACCTCGGCTGCGTTGGCGGTGTGGCGTTTGCGCCCGGCGGTGAAGTTGACCCCGGTGGCGCAGGTACCGTCGAAGTTGATGGTGGTGGCCATGGCCCGCGTGACCACGGTGAGGTTGGTCCGGCTCATCACCGGGTGGAGGTAGGCCCGGGCTGCAGAGAGGCGGCGGCCCCTATGCACGTTGCGATCGAACTCGGCGAAACCCTCCTGCTGATAGCCGTTGACATCGCTGGTGCGGGGGTAGCCGGCCTGCCCCGTGGCCTCGAAGAACGCCTGGCACAGCGGGTTGGCTGCATCGGCCCGTTCGAGGATCAAGGGCCCGTCGTCGCCCCGATAGTCGTCGCCGCCCGCCAGGGTGGTCTCCATACGTTTGAAGTACGGCAGGCAGTGGGCGTAGTCCCAACGTTGCATGCCCGGGTCGGCCGCCCACCGCTCATAGTCCATCGGGTTGCCGCGCTGGAAGATCATCCCATTGATCGACGATGACCCACCCAGCACCTTGCCGCGAGCGTGGTACACCCGGCGCCCGCCCATGTGGGGCTCGGGTTCGGTCTCGTACTTCCAGTCGTAAAAGCGGCTGCCGATCGGAAACGAGAACGCCGCCGGCATGTGGATGAACACGTCCCACTTCGAGTCGTTACGGCCCGCCTCCAGCACCAGCACCTTGGTGGCCGGGTCGGCCGACAAACGGTTGGCCAACGCGGAGCCGGCGGAGCCGCCGCCGACGATCACGTAGTCCCAATTGGTCGACTCGATGTCGCTGGTGGTGCTCATCTGCTGATCCTCCTGCCTCCGCTGAAGAAGCGAACGCTGTGGTCTCGTGCGCTCATCAGTACGGCGCCTCGACATCGCCGGTCTCCACATAGACGGCCTTGCGTTGGGTGTAATGCTCAAATGCCGCCATCGAGTTCTCTCGCCCGATACCCGACCAGTTGACCCCTCCGAACGGCATCTCAATCGGGGTCAGGTTGTAATTGTTGATCCACACGGTTCCTGCTTGCAGCGCCGCCGCCACCCGATGCCCCCGGGAGAGGTCCCGGGTGAACACGCCGGCCGCCAACCCGTAGGGAGTGGCGTTGGCACGGGCGATCACCTCGTCCTCGTCATCGAAGACGAGGACGGCCATGACCGGCCCGAAGATCTCGTCGGTGACGATCGTCATGGCGTCGGTGCATTCGGTAAACACGGTGGGCTCCACGAAGTATCCGTCGGCCATGGCACCCTCGGTGCGGCGGGCTCCGCCGACGGCCACGGTGGCGCCGGCCGCCTTCCCGGCCGCCATATAGCCGGTGACCTTGGCCAGATGATCGGCGCTGATCAGTGCCCCCACGTCGGTGGTCGGGTCCAGCGGGTCGCCCACCACCATCTTTTCGGTGCGCTCCACCAGCTTGGCGACGAACTCATCGTGGATGCCGGCCTGCACGAACACCCGGGTGCCGTTGGAGCACACCTCGCCCTGCGTGTAGAAGTTGCCCATCAGCGCACCCGAAACCGCGTTGTCGACGTCGGCGTCGTCGAAGACGACCAGCGGCGATTTGCCACCGAGTTCCAGGGTGACGGCCTTCAGCGTTTCCGCGGCCGCCGCCATGACCGCCTTGCCGGTGCCCACCTCACCGGTGAGGCTCACCTTGGCAACGTCCAGGTGGGCCACGAGCGCCCGTCCGGTTCGGGCGTCGCCCTGCACCACGTTGAACACCCCGGGAGGGACGCCCGCCTCGGTATAGATCGCCGCCAATTCCAGCGCCGACAACGGGGTCAGCTCGGCCGGTTTGAAAACCATCGTGTTTCCGGCAGCCAACGCCGGAGCCGACTTCCAGCACGCGATCTGGATCGGATAGTTCCAGGCGCCGATGCCGGCACACACACCCAGCGGTTCGCGTCGCACGTAGACGAAGTTGTCGCCCAAGGTGACATGCTCGCCGGTCAACGTGGCTGCCGCCCCTGCGAAGTATTCGATGGCGTCGGCCCCGGACAGCACGTCCACTGTGGAGGCCTCGGCGATCGGCTTTCCGGTGTCGGCCACCTCGATGCGGGCCAACTCCTCGTTGCGTTCACGCAGCAGCGCCGCAGCCCGATTGAGGATGCGTCCCCGCTCGGCGCCGGTGCGGGCGGCCCAGGCAGGAAACGCCGCCCGGGCCGAGGCAACCGCCAGGTCGACGTCGGCATCGCTCGCCTGATGCACCTGAGCGAGCACCGCGCCGGTGGCCGGGTTGAACGTGGGAAACCGCTCTCCCGAGGTGGCGCCAGTCGTGTGACCATCGACATAGAGCTGGGCCTCCGCCTCAATTCCAGCCGTGCTCGCAGCGGTCGTTGATGGCTCACCGGGCGTATCGCTCATACGGCCGACCCTACCGGTCCTGGCTTCGGCACCGAACGTGTCGCAGCGCCGGCCGGGCGCCGACGACGCAGGATTCGGCACCCTGCGAGCGGACCCACCGGTACGCTGCGAGCCATGAGTCACCAGCCGCTTTCCCACCAGGTGAACCCTCGCGACGTGCTGGCGCTGGATGCGCTGTTGAACCAGGACGAGGTTCTGCTGCGCGATACCGTCCGACGGTTCGTCGGCGATCGGATCCTGCCCGAAGTCGCCGACTGGTACGAGCGCGGCACGTTTCCCAAGGAGATGGCGCTCGAATTCGGCAGGCTTGGCCTGCTCGGCATGCACCTGGAGGGGTACGGCTGTGCCGGCACCAGCGCCACCGCCTACGGGCTGGCCTGCCTGGAGCTGGAGGCGGGCGATTCCGGTGCCCGCAGCTTCGTATCGGTGCAGGGCAGCCTGGCGATGTTCCCCATCTGGGCCTTCGGGTCCGAGGACCAGAAGCAGCGCTGGCTGCCGGCGATGGCGACCGGCGAGGCAATCGGCTGCTTCGGGCTGACCGAACCCGACTCCGGCTCCGACCCCAGCTCGATGCGCACCTTCGCCAAGCAGCAGCCCGGCGGCGACTGGATCCTCAACGGCACCAAGATGTGGATCACCAACGGCTCGGTCGCCGACGTGGCCGTGGTGTGGGCGGGCACCGACGATGGGGTGCGCGGCTTTGTCGTCCCCACCGACACGCCCGGATTCTCGGCCCCGGAGATCCACCGGAAGGTGTCGCTGCGGGCGTCGATCACCTCCGAGCTGGTCATGGACAACGTGCGGCTTCCGGCCGACGCGGTGCTGCCCGGCGCACGAGGCATGAAGGGGCCGCTGTCGTGCCTCAACGAGGCCCGATTCGGCATCCTCTTCGGTGCCTGCGGCGCCGCCCGTGCCTGTTACGAGGCGGCGTTGGACTACGCCGGCGAGCGGGTGCAGTTCGACCGGCCGATCTCGTCGTTCCAGCTGACCCAGCGCAAGCTGGTCGAGATGATGGTGGCGGTCCAACGGGGCACGCTCGTGGCGATGCACCTTGGCAGGATGAAAGACGCCGGCACCCTGGCCACGCCGCACGTCAGCTTCGGCAAGATGGACAACGTGGCCATGGCCAGGGAGGTGGCCGGCACCGCCCGGTCGGTGCTGGGTGCCAACGGCATCACGCTGGAGTACCCGGTGATGCGCCACATGAACAACCTGGAGTCGGTGTACACCTACGAGGGCACCAACGAGATCCACACGCTGATCCTCGGCCAGGCCATCACCGGCCAGGCTGCCTTCTCATGAGCGCCGAGACCGGACGTCCGCTGCCCGGTCACCCAACTCCCGGCCACCCAACCGCGATCATCACGTCGGCCGACGGCCTCGAGTTGGCGCTGTGGCACCTCGGCGGCGAGGGGCCGCCGCTGTTACTGGCCCACGCCACCGGGTTTGCCGGCGGGATCTGGCAGCCGGTTGCCGCCCACCTGACCGACCGTGCCTCGTGCTGGGCGGTCGACTTTCGGGGCCACGGCCACTCCCCCGCCAAGCCGGACGACATGGTGTGGACCCGGGTTACCGAGGACGCCATCGCCGCCGCCGAGTACATCGTCGAGGCCACCGGCACCCCGGTCGGCGCCGCCGGGCACTCGATGGGCGGAGCAGCCGTGCTGGCTGCCGCCGCACGTCGCCCCGAGCTGTTCACCGCACTTTGGGCCTACGAGCCGATCATCTTTCCTCCCGCCGAGGAGCTGGGCATCCCACCGGGAGCCGACCTGCCCGACCCCGAGGACAGCCCGCTGGCGGTCGGCGCCCTGCGCCGCCGCTCAACCTTCGACAGTCGCATCGTGGCCCGCACCAACTTCTCCACCAAGGCCCCGCTCAACGTGTTCTCGGCGGCGGCGATGGAGGCCTACCTCACCTGGGGGTTCGCCCCGGCCGACCCCGCCTCGGATCAACCCGACGGGCCGATCTGCCTGCGCTGCACCCCCGAGGTGGAATCCCGCACCTACGTCGAGGGGTCGAGGCATTCGTTCTGGAGCGAGGTGCCCTCGATCGAACGTCCGGTCACTGTGGCACTGGGACGAGTCGAGAGCTTCACGCCGTCGGGCTTTGCCGGCCACATCGCCAATCACATCCCCGGCGCCATGCTGGAGCCGCACCCCGACCTGGGTCACTTCGGCCCCATGCAGGTGCCCGACGCCATCGCCGGCTCGATCACTGCAGCGTTGTTGCCGGTCTGACGGCGCGCCCGCAGTGATGGCACCCATGCTCGATCTGGGTGTGATCGCTGTGGACCGGGTCACAGCGATCACACCCAGATCGACCGCGGGTGGCTTTACTGTGCGGGCCGGACCGGCACTCAGCATGTCGGCCCCGTCCACCAAGTGCTCCTCAGCGCCGCCGTAGCCGGCAATGCCTGGGCATGGTCGCCGAGCAGCATCTCGGTGGCGCAGACCAGCTGGTCAAGAGCCGGCGTCTGGTCGATGTGGGTCGCCATCGTCGCTTACCTGGTGCGGAGCGACCCTCAGCGACCTCTCGCAGCCCTATCGTGTCGGTTCGGCTGAGTTCGGCCGGCACTGTCACCGGGCTCCCTTACCATGACCTCATGGCGTTCGACCTGCCCAAAACACTGAGCCCCTCCAAGGTCTCCACCTTCACCGACTGCGCGCTCTCATTTCGCTTCTCGGCCGTCGAGCGGCTGCCGGAGCCTCCATCGATTGCCGCCGAGCGGGGCACGCTGGTGCACCGGGCGCTCGAGCATCTCTATGTGTTGACGCCTTCCGACCGCACCCCCGATGCCGCAGCGGCGTGCCTCGACCAGGCCGCCCTGGAGGCCTGGGACGATCCCGATGTTCAGGCCCTGGGCCTGGACGACGCCGGCAAAGCCACCTTCCAGGCAGAGGCCGCAGAGATGACCCAGCGCATCTTCATGCTGGAGGACCCCACCCGGGTCAACGCCGTAGGGCTCGAGCTGCGTATGGAGACCGAACTCGCGGGCACACGCCTCCGCGGCATCATCGACCGCCTGGAGCTCACCACCGACGGCGAGCTGGTGGTCACCGACTACAAGACCGGGCGGCCACCCTCCGAGCGCTACGAGCAGTCGAAGCTGGGCGGGGTGCATCTCTACTCGCTGTTGTGTGAACGGGTGCTGGGCCGACGACCCGCCCGGGTTCAGCTGCTGTTTCTCGGGAAGAACCCGCAGGCGATCATCGCCACCCCCAGCGAACAGTCCACCAAGGGGCTGGAACGTCGCGTGGGCGCAATTTGGACGGCGGTCGTGCGGGCCTGCGAGCACGAGGACTTTCGCCCAAAGCCAGGCCCGCTGTGCAATTGGTGCGCGTTCGCCAAGTACTGCCCCACCCAGGGCGGAGACCCCGCTCAAGCGGCGGTCGAACTGGGTAGCAAGCCCACCCGCCCCAGCTGACCGTGGCGCTCCCCACACCACGGGACTCCCTCGGGGAGCCTTGCGGTGCGAACCCTTCAGCCGGCCCGGCATCACGCGTACCATCACTCCGATGAACGAATCGGTCATTCCTCCACTTCCTGGATTTGGCGAGCCGGTCAAGGCCGCACCGGAGCCAAAATCGGCAGGGCTCATCGGCGTTCCAGCGTGGGTCGACCACGTCGACGGCAGGATTGATTCGTGGTGGGACCGGCTGCGCGGTCACGATCCGGTGGATCGCACGGTCTTTGGGCTGACGGAAGCGGCCAACCATGGCGTGCTGTGGGCGGTCCTTGGCGCAGCCCAGTCGCTGCCTCGCCAGGATCGCTGGAAACGGGCAGGCCGGTTCGCCGCTGCGCTGGGCGCCGAATCGGCACTGGTGAACGGACCACTCAAGGCCCTGGTGCTCCGCCCGCGACCCATCCCCCGATTTCGGGAATGGAGCCTGCGCACGCCCCGCACCTCGTCGTTCCCCAGCGGTCACTCAAGCTCGGCGTTCTGCGCTGCCGTGCTGCTGTCCGACGACAGCGACGTGCCCAAGGAGGTGTGGTTCACCCTGGCCGGAGCCGTGGCGCTCAGCCGTGTGCATGTGGGCATTCATTGGATGGTGGACACCATCGGTGGCGGGCTGTTCGGCTACGCCATCGGCAAAATCGCTGTTCGGCTCGTTCCGCTTGAATCGCGTCGCACCGGCGACACACCGCCAAGAGCGACCTCCGGGGCTCATCGGTAGGCCATCACCCGGGACCGCCACCTACCATGCAGCCATGGCACAGGTTGACGGCGAGCAGCGGTCAAGTACGCAGGTCCAGCGGATGAACAATCTCGAGTACCTCATGTGGCTGCTCGAGGCCGACCCGCTGCTGACCTCGCAGTTTGCCAACCTGACGATGCTCGACTCGGTGCCCGACATCGATCGCCTGCGGGCTCGGCTCGATCGGGCTGCGCAGATCGTTCCCCGCCTGCACCAGTGGGTGGAGGAGGCACCGGCGCGCATCGCAGCACCGTGCTGGCGGCCGGACGCCGACTTCCATATCGACCATCACTTCCGGGTGACCGAACTCCCGGCGGAGTACCGGCGACCCGGCGGACTGGAGCGGTTTGCCTGTGCCCTCGACCAGGAGCCGCTCCATCGCGACCGACCATTGTGGGAGTTTGTGCTGATCACCGGCCTGGATGGGGACCGGGCGGCGATGGTTCAGCGCATGGATCACACGGTGACCGATGGCGAGGGTGGTCTGCGCATGTCGATGGCCTTCATCGACCTGGAACGCGATGCCCCGGATCCGCCCCCGGTGGACCGGGCGACCGGATCCAGCGGTGGGGGGCTTCCACTTGGCAACCTGTTGGAGACCATTGGGCATTCGACCAGAAAGCGATGGAACTGGACGGTGTCCGGCATCGGCGAGGTGGTCGATCACGTTCGACACCCCACGCGTCTGGTCCAAACAGGGGCCGAGGTCATCGATGTGGCCGGGTCGCTGGCCCGCCAGGCCCGGAGCGTGGACCGGCGCCTCAGCCCGCTGTGGACCGAACGCTCGCAGGACCGATCGCTGGCCACCACCCAGTTCCCCCTTCAACGGGTGATCGACGCGTCACGGTCAGCCGGGGTGACCGTAAACGATCTCTTCACCACCGCCGTGGTGGAGGCGGCGGTCAACCTGCACATCGATGCAGGCACGGTTCCCACCGAGTTCCGTGCTGCAGTACCCATCAGCACCCGAGACGGCGCATCCGGCGGCAACCTGTTTTCACCCACCCTCACCATCCTTCCGGCCTCACCCGACCTCTCCCCGGAGGAGCGCCTACACGCAGTGGCCGAGGTGATGAACCGGGCCAAGAGCGAACGGTCGGTGGCCGCCATGGGGTCGCTGGCCGCTGGAGCCCGCCTGATGCCGACCACGGTGCTGACGCAGGTGGGCAAATGGGTGACCTCCAACATCGACCTGGTGCTTTCCAACCTGCGGGCGGCGCCGTTCGACACGTTCATGGGGGGCGCGCTCGTGGAGGCCAACTACCCGATTGGGCCGCTCACCGGCGCAGCCGTCAACGTCACCACCATGAGCTATCGCGGCAAGATGGACATCGGCGTTCACACCGACAGCGCAGCGGTCGACAACGCAAAGGACTTTACTGACGGGATCTTGGCTGCCTTCGAGGCGCTCACCAGCTGATCTGCAAGTTGACGGGCCGCTGAAGCGACCTCTCGCTGCGGTGAAACCGAGCGGTCAGTTGACCAGCGTGTCGCTTTCGAGCAGGCGGAGCAGCGTCCGCACATCCAGCAGGAGATCGGCCACTTCGCCGGAAGGCATCAGCCTGCGATCGTTGATGTCGCCCAGCCCACGGTCGACAAGGGCCTTGAGTTCGGCCAGGGTCGTCTCGGGAGTCGCGGCGGTGGTCGTGGCGGCTGCATCATCTACGGTCGTCTCGGTCACGTCCGGCAGTCTATGCGGGAATCCGAACGTGACCAGCACCCCACCGAGCGGTCGCCCGGTACGGTCCGGCCATGCCCGCACGCATCGACCATCACGCCGCCACCAGCGCCGACAGTCGGCGGACCCGACCCGGCGTCACGTTCGCCTCGTTCCAGGCGCTGGGCATGGACGCCGGGCTCGAAGCCGCCAGGTGGGCGGAGGAACTGGGGTTCAACAGCTTCTGGACAGCGGAGACCACCGGCGCCGAGGCCTTCGCCACCCTGGCCGCCGCAGGTGCAGCGGCAACGCGGCTCGGGCTGGGAACCGGCGTGCTGGCCCTCCAGCTTCGGACTCCACTTCTGGCGGTGCAGGGGGCCGCCACCCTGCAGGCGCTGCATACGGACCGGGAGATCAGCCTGGGCGTCGGGGTTTCCTCTCCGGTGGTGGTGGACCGGTGGCACGGGGCCACCTACGGCGATGCCCCGCTCGCCCAGGCACGCGACTGGATGGCCGTGGCCCGTGCCTTGATCGGAGGCGACAAGGTTCGTCACGAGAGCACCCACTACTCGCTGGGACCGACCCGCCTGGGTGTGCGTCTGGACCACAGACGGCCACGACTTGTACTGGGCGCGCTCAACACCCAGATGCTGCGGCTTGCAGGAGCAACCGCCGACGGGGTGCTCCTGAACTACCTCCCGGCGTCGGCCGTGCCGTGGTGCATCCAACAGGTGCGCACCGGCGAGCAAACCGCAGGGCGCCCACCCGGGTCAGTGCGGATCTCCGCCTACGTTCACGTCGGCGTGTGTGATCCCGAAGTCGCCCGTCCGAAAGGCCGACGCGACCTGTTTGGGTACGCGGTGGTGCCCGCCTACGCACGAGCCTTTACCCGAGCTGGGTTCGGTGAGGAGATCGCTGCGTTCACCGCCGCAATGGACGTCGGCGACCGCGACACCGCGATCACCGCCATGAGCGACGCAATGGTCGATGCCATCGACATCTGCGGGGATGCGGCCACCGTTTCCGATGCGGTCGAGGCCTACCACCAGGCCGGGGTCGACGAGGCGATCATCATGCCGCTGCCATGGGGCGAGGACCGGATGGCCACGATTCGCGCCACGATGGAGGCGACGGCGCCGCTGCGTGTCAGCACCGACGGGAACATTCGCCGGGAACGATTGAGCATCGCCGAGTCGGGCTTTCGAACCCAGGGCCATCAGATGATCGAGTGGGTGGCGGATTACTGGCAGCGCACCGACGACCTCCCAGTGGGGCCTTCGGTCGAGCCGGGGTGGGTGCGTGACCAACTCGATCCCCACCCGCCCCAACTTGGGGGCGACCTGGCCGGAGCACTGGCCGACCTCGACCGGGTGATCGTGCCGGCGCTCACCCACTGGCAGGCACCCGGCTTCTTCGGCTACTTCCCTGCCAACGCCTCCCCGCCGGCGGTGCTGGCCGAGTTGGTATCGGCCGGACTTGGCGTGCAGGGCATGCTGTGGGCGACGTCGCCGGCGGTCACCGAGTTGGAACAGCACATGCTGGACTGGCTGGTGGAGGCCTGCGGGCTGCCCGAGGTGTTCCGTCACCGCCGGGCCGACGGCAGCACCGGCGAGGGCGGAGGTGTGCTGCAGGACTCGGCGTCGTCGGGCACCCTTTGCGCCATCCTGGCCGCCCGCCACCGCCTGGGCATCGGAACCAGCGACGGTCCGTCGGTGGACGACTGCGTGGTGTACGGCACCGCCGAAACTCATTCGTCACTCGAAAAAGATGCCCGGGTGGCAGGCATTCCAGGCTCGCGAGTGCGCGCGGTGCCCACCGACCCGGATCTCGCCATGGACCCATCAGCGCTGAAAACCATGCTGGCCGACGATCAAGCGGCCGGGCTGGTGCCGTTGTTGGTGTGCGCCACCGCCGGGACCACCTCCACCGGGGCATTCGACCCGGTGGAGGCCATCGCCGAGGTCACCGAACCGCTCGGGATATGGCTCCACGTCGATGCGGCGTGGGCGGGTTCGGCGGCGATCGATCCCGAGTATCGCTGGGTGATCGCCGGCGTCGAACGCGCCGACAGCTACCTGTTCAACCCCCACAAGTGGCTCATGGTCAACTTCGACTGCTCCGCGTTCTGGGTGCGCGACCGCGCGGCGCTCACCGAGGCCCTCAGCATCGTGCCCGAATACCTCCGCACCGCCCGGTCAGACGCCGGCGAGGTGGTGGATTTTCGAGACTGGCAGGTGCCGCTCGGACGGCGCTTCAGATCCCTCAAGCTTTTCTTTGTCCTGCGCCACTACGGACTGGAGGGTCTCAGAGAGCACATTCGTGCGGGGGTTGCAGACGCAACATGGCTGGAGGAGCAGATCGACAGGCACTCCAACCTCGAGTTGGTGGCACCGCGCTCGTTGGCGCTCGTGTGCCTGGCCCACGTCGCTGGAGACGAGGCGACGCAGCATCTGTTGGATGCCATCGACTCCGACCCTCGCTACCTGTGCACCCGCACACTCGTCGACGGCCGGTTGGCCGTTCGGGTGGCGATCGGCAGCCCTCGTACCACCCGGGCGACCGTCGAAGGGTTCTGGCGGTTCATCGACACGTCGGCTTCGCAGTGACGTTCGGTCGACGGCTGGCGGACGCAGCGGCGTAGGGTCGCCAACCATGGAACTCACCGGCACCACCATCGTGATCACCGGAGCGGCCAGCGGCATCGGCGCGGCCCTGGCACGACGGTGTGCCGATGAGCGGCCCGCCAACCTGGTGCTGGCCGACCGGGACATCGAGGGCGCCGGTGCCGTGGTCCGGTCGATCGAAGACGGCGTGTCCGGTCAGTGCGTGGCATGGTCGCTCGACGTGGGGCGGGAGGGCGCAAACGAGGCGTTCATCGCGGAGGTCGAGGCCAACATCGGCCCAATCGACTTGTTTGTCGCCAACGCCGGCATCGCAACCGGCGCCTCAGAACAGGGTGACGACGCCACCTGGGACGCCATCTGGGATATCAACACCATGGCCCACGTTCGATCTGCTCGTGCCCTCATCCCATTGTGGCTGGAGCGGGGTGGCGGCTACCTGTTGACCACCGCCTCCGCCGCCGGGCTCCTGACCAACCTGGGCGATGCGCCCTACTCCGTGACCAAGGCGGCTGCTGTGGCGTTCGCCGAATGGATCTCGATCACCTACGGCGACCGCGGCGTCAAGGTGTCGTGCCTGTGCCCTCAGGGTGTCCGGACGCCCCTCCTGTTTCCTCCCGGCCAGGAGGGTGAGCCAGCACCCCTGGCCGCAGATGTGGTGCGTGCGATGAACATCATCGAACCGGAGGAGGTGGCTGAGGCGGTACTTCAAGGATTGGCCGATGAACGGTTCCTCATACTCCCCCACGAGGAGGTGGGCCGCTACGCCGCGCACAAGGGAACCGACCGGGAGCGGTGGATCAAGGGCATGCGCAAACTTCAAGCCTCGTTGGTCTGACCACGTCGACCGGTTTGAGGTTGTCCTAACCGAGGAACTGGCTGGAACCCCACAGGCAGCGCCCATCGGGCAATGCGATCAGCACAAAGCCGTTGCGTTCGGAGCCGTTGACCACCGACACCTGCCGGCCGTTGGCCCCCATGGCATCTGCAGATGCGCCCGCTGACGGCGCCGATCGCATTTTGTAGCTGTACCCCGCCGGCGCTCCGCTGATGATCCGCACCGAGGTCGGGCCGGAGCAGTCCGAAGTCGAGGCGCGCTCGTCGGTAGTGGTTTTGGTCTTTGGAGGCGCTGTGGTCTTGGGAGGTGCCGTGGCCGCCGGCGCCACCCGAATGGTCGTTGGGGGCGCGGGCTTCACGTCGGGAAACGTGCTCCACGGAACCAGCATCAATTCGGCCTCCCCATCGAGGTCCAGCTTGGCGAGCGTCTGGCGCACCGCCGGCTGCGCGAGCTTCGCCTGGGCCTCGCTGCCGAAGGGTCCAAGCGCGACGGCGACCGATGCCCCACCGGACACAAACGACGGCATCGAGGCATCGACCAACCCCACCCGTCCATATTTGGTGAGGGCATCGCGGCCGCCAAGCTGAGTCACCTCGGTGTCGCTGCCGTGGCGCTCGAGCAACAGGCCCCAGCCAAGCCCCAGCCGCGTCGGGGCGTCGGCGTCGCACACCGGCTTGGGGTCCACCGGCTTCGCCACGAACTCCTCTGCCAGAGCTCGCATGACGGTGGCCTCCTGAACGACCATCGAGTCTCCCTTGGGATCCGGAAGAACGACCATGCCCTGGATCCGTCCCTGGTCATCGACCAGCGGGGCTCCCACATGCCCCGGACCGGCGAGACCAGCGGCCGCCCCGGTGACCGTCACCATCGGAAGGTCCGGACCGCCCACCGTCCCCGTGACCTTGGTTGCCAGTAGTTCGGAACCATTGTCGGAGCGGGCCGCATAGCCCACCACGGCGCCCCACTCGTCCTGCTTCGGACGCGCCTCGGACCATCCGAGCGACCCTTCGATCGCCCGGTCCACTTCGATCACCGCCAGGTTCGGCGCCGGCCAAGCGCCGATCACCGTCCCTCGAACCCACGAGCCGTCGCCCAGGTGGAGCCACGGTCGGGGGTCGATTCCCTTGGTGGGATCATGCCCGTCATCAGCCAACGACGTCGACGCGGTGACCAGGTGATGGTCGTCGATGGCGAATGCGGTCGACGGTACGACCCCACCGTCGCAGGCACGGGCCACCACGGCGGCGACGGCTGGACCGGTGGAGGCGACCAACCTGCCCGAATCAAAAGGGCCGGTCGATTTTCCGCTCACCTGAGGCAACGTTGCCCCCGGCGCACCCAGCCCCTCGCCGCCGGCCGCATCGACAACAACCGCAGTGCTGTCCGGGGAAGCGGTCGTGGCCGGGGAGGAGCCGGCCGGGGAGGTGGTGGTGATCGTCGATGCGCGCCCAGTACCGGCGGGGGCCCCGCTGCAACCCGAAAATCCCACGGCAATCACTGTTGCCGCCGTCAACCCGGCGGCGATCAATGGCTTCACGCTGTTGGCTCGGCGAACGCGCATGATGGAGGAGACCTCCCGGTCAATCGCCCGTCGCACTCCAGTGTGCCCGCTTCACGCCCGCAACAGGTGGATCCGAGGCATCAACCGGCGATGGGTAATAGCGTGCGACCAGTCGATGCGGAGGGAACCCCATGAACCAGACCGGCCTGACACCAAAGGTGGAACCACCGACCGACGGCCTGTCGCTGGACGATGCCGCACTTGCCGACTGGACCCGCTGTGGGGTGCCGCACCTCTTGGGCCAGTACCGACCGGTTCATGACGAGATTGATGCCACCGACTTGCTGGTGGAAGGCGAGCTACCCGAAGGGCTGACGGGCAGTTACCTGCGCAACGGCCCCAACCCACTCCTTGCCCCGCACGGCCCCTACCACCTCTTCGACGGCGACGCGATGCTGCACGGGGTCACGTTGGGTCACTCGGGTGCCTCCTATCGCAACCGTTGGGTTCGGTCGGCAGGGATGATGGCCGAGGCCGAGGCGGGCCGGCCGCTGTTCGGGGGCCTCGCCGGATTCAGGCCGCCGCCGGACGACGTCATGGCCAAGGTTGGCATGATGAAGAACACGGCCAATACCAACATCGTGTCTCATGCCGGACGCATGCTGGCGCTCATGGAGGCCTCTCCCCCCACCCAGGTCGACCCCGACACGTTGGCGACGCTGGGCGTCTTCGATTACGACGGCGCGCTCGCGGGGGCGATGACGGCTCACCCAAAGGTCGACCCGGCAACCGGCAACATGCACTTCTTTGGTTATGGGCCGTTTCCCCCGTACCTGCGCTACCACGTGGTCTCAGCCCACGGTGACCTGCTGACCAGCGTCGAGATCGACCTGCCGCAGGCGGTGATGATGCACGACTTCGCCATCACCGACAAACATGCGCTGTTCTTCGACCTTCCCGCAGTGTTCGACGTCAATGCGCTGATGGAGGGCAAGCCCTTCACCCGTTGGGAGCCCGACCTGGGTGCACGCATTGGTGTGCTGGCCCTCGACGGCAGCGGGCAGGTTCGCTGGTCCGATATCGACCCCTGCTATGTCTTCCACTTTCTCAACGCGTCGGAGGACGCCGCCGGAAACATCGACGTGGTCGGCTGCCGGTCATCATCCCTGCCGGTCAGCTTTGGTGACCAACCCGCTGCCGACGTATCCCCGACCCTGCACCGCTGGCACATCGACGCCGCCGGAACGGTGACCACGACCCAACTCGATGATCGTCCGGGCGATTTCCCCCGCATCAACGATGCGCTCACCGGGCGCACCAATCGATTCGGCTATGTCGGGTGGCTCCGCGACGTGGTGCAGGGCGATGCCACTTTCGGCGGGGTGACCGCCTGGGACCTGGAGCGTAACGAGTCGGTGACCTGGGAGTGCGCACCGGCGGAGGTGTGCGGCGAACCGTCGTTTGCAGCCGATCCGGAAGGAACAGCCGAAAACGACGGTTGGTTGGTGACCTTGACCACCGACCTGGCCCGTGATCACAGCTACCTCGACGTCATCGATGCCCGCGACGTGGCCGCAGGCCCAGTGGCCAGGGTGAAGATGCCTCGCCGCGTTCCCTTCGGTTTTCACGGCAACTGGTTTGCGGCGGACTGAGTTTGCGGCGGACTGCGTTTGCGGTGGGACTGAATTCGCTGCAACGAGGGTCTTTCAGGCTCAGCCGGACACAGCCAGGGCACGCGCGGCGGCGCGCTCGTCGTAGCCGAAGGGCAACAACGCCACCACCGGCGTGGTGACCCCGGCATCGACGTAGGCGCCGAGGTGCTCGCGGCACTGGCCGGCCGAACCCCAGATGATCAGCTCGTCCACCACCGAATCGGGAATGGCCTCGAGCGCGCCCTTGCGATCTCCTTCGCCCCAGAGCCGCCACATCTCACCAAGCTGCTCCCCTCGGCCCAGCCACTCGTGAAAGGCCCGGTAGACAGGAACGTTCAGGTAGGCCGCAATGGCGTGACGGCCAAGGGCCATCACGGTGTCGCGGTCCTCGGTGACCGCAACGAACAGGCGGGCCACCACCTCGCGTTCGGCGCCATCGGCGGCATCGTGAACGATCTTGGTCACCCGCGGCACGTCGGTGGCGGCCAACCAGTTGAGGATCACTCCGTCGGCCTCGCGTCCGGCGAGCGCCAACATGCCCTCACGCAGGGCCGCAATGTGGATCGGCACCGGCTCAGGCGGCAGCACTCCCAGCCGGAAGCCCTTCACCTGGTGGTGGTTCACCTCGGTCGTGACCTTTTCACCCGACATCGCAGCTCGGAGAAAGCGCACCATGTCCCGTACCTGATGGTATGGACGATCGAAGTCGATGCCGTTCCAGCGCTCCACAATCACATCCGAGCTGGTTCCGAGCCCCAGGGTGAAGCGTCCCGGCGCAGCTTGGGCCAGCGAGGCGACCGACTGTGCCAACAGGGCGGGCCCCCTGGTGAACGCCGGCACGATCGCCGTGCCGAGACGCATCGACGGTGTCCACACCGAGGCCAGGGCCAGCGGGGTGAACGCGTCAGTACCCATCGCCTCGGCCGACCACAGGTCGCTGTAGCCGGCGTCCTCCAGCTCCACGAAACGGTCCCGCTGTTCGCCCAGTGGCACATTGTCAAACGGAACGGTCATTCCCAGTCGCTTCACGGGGTCACCCCACGGACGCCCTTGAGCTCCTTCTCCATCCACGGCGGCAATCTGCCGGGCGTCGGCTCGGACACTTCCCGCACGATGGCCGACTGGCTGGCGATGCCCATCAGGGTGCCGTCCTCCGACCACTGGTACACGTCACCGTGGCCGAAACCGTTGTGCACCGCCTGGATTCGCACATCGAGCAACACCCACTCGGTGGGCACCACGCGAACCACTCGCAGCGTGTTGTCCAGACTGTTCGAGCGGGTCCACGAGCCGAACGCCTGGCTGATGCCCCACGGCACGTAGTCGCCGAGGACCGCAAGGCTGGCGGCCGACGGCTCCACGTCCCGGAGCCGCACCCACATGGCGGCCCGTCCCCCGGGCGCCGGGTCGCCGTTGAGACGATCCCACTGGTGGCCCACGGCCAGACGGCTTTCAATGCGGGACATGATCGAGGTGCCGAGCCCGCCCGTTGACTCACGAACCTCACACTCGTTCGGGCCCGGTACCTCCGGCATCACCGTCCACTGGCCGGTGTCATCCAGGTCACGCTGACCCAGTGCAGCGTTCACGGTGAGAATCTCCCGGTCGCCGACCCGTCCGACCACGCGGGCCTGGGCGGTGTGGCGCCCAGCCGCCGGGATGGTCACGTCCAAGTCCATGATCTCGTCGATCATGGCGTAGCTGAGGTACTGCGCGGTGGCCCACACCAACGGCCGGCCGGTGGTGCGCTCGAGTGCCAGGATGGCGGCACCCAGCCCAGCGCCACCGAAGAGAAACCGGCCCAAGGTGGCCAGACCGGGTGCCACCGGCAGGTACCAACGATGGGGGTTGTGCGTGGCCTCGAGGCCCAAGAATTCTCCGACATCCACAACGCCGAGGGTAGCTTCACGCACATGACCGACGCACCGTGGACCGGAGACGCCAGCTCGCTCGTCGAGGCCTTTCGCAGCGGAGACCGGTCTCCAATCGAGGAGATGGAGGCCACGCTGGCCGCCGCCGATGCCACCCGCTTGAACTGCTTCAGCCACCTCGACCCCGAGATGGCCATTGCCAAGGCGGCCAAGGCCGATACGTCCAAGCCGTTCGGCGGGGTGCCGCTGGGGGTGAAGGAGTTGGACCACTATGTCGGCTGGCCGGCCACGCAGGCCTCCCTGTTGTTCGCCGAGGAGGTCGCCACCGACACGTCGCTCAACGTGGACCGGACCGAGAAGCTCGGCGGCGCCGTGCCCTTTGGGCTGACCACGGCCAGCGAATTCGGCGGTCTCAACGTCTCCAACACCCGGCTCAACGGTGTCACGGGCAACGCTTGGAAGCCGGAGATGACACCAGGTGGAAGCTCGGGCGGATCGGCGTCGGCGGTAGCCGCCGGCATCTGCCCGCTGGCCAGCGGAGGCGACGGGGGTGGTTCCATCCGCATCCCCGCAGGCTTCTGCGGGCTCCCCGGCTTGAAGACCACCGCCGGGCGGATTCCTCGGGGCCCCAACGCCTCGGTCCACCCGATGACCGTGGTCAATGGGGTGTTGGCCCGCTCGGTGCGCGACCTTGCCCGCCACCTCGACGTGGCGTCCGGCTACGACCCCGTCGATCCGTACTCGCTGCCCCGCCGGGATGGTTGGGAAGCCAACCTTGGCAGCTACGGCGACAGCCTGCGTGGCCGTCGAGCAGTGATCAGCCCCGATTTGGGCGTGGCGACCGTGAACCCCGAGGTGGCCCGACGCGTACGCGACGCCGGCGAGGCCCTGGCGGCCGATGCCGGGCTGGTGCTGGTGGACGTACCTGTGGAGCTGCCCGGGCTGGGTCTGGAGTGGGCCATGGGCAACCTGTGCCACCTGCGCCACGAGCTGGGCGACGACTGGCGAGACAAGCTGCAGCAACTCACACCGGCGATGGCGTTTGGTCTGGAGATGGCCGACTCGGCCATGAACCTGGACACGATGGGCGCCGCAGAGGCGGCCCGGACCCGGGCCAACGCCACCCTGGCCGAGCTGTTCGCTCAGGTGGACTTCATCATCTCTGCCACCAACCCCGATACCGCGTTCCCGGCCCATCTCGAGGTGAACACCCGGGTGGCGGGCACAAAGGTCGACCTGGGCAACAATGGCGCACTCACCATCCCGTACAACATTGTCGGCAACCCGGCGATCTCCATTCCCGTGGAGCAACTCAACGGACTGCCGGTGGGCATGCAGGTGGCCTCTCGGCATCACAGCGAGGAACTGCTGCTGGATCTGGCCGCGCTTGCCGAGGCACAGTGCCCTTGGCCGCTGGTGGCGCCCAACATCTCGTAGAGGCGCACCTCCTCCCCGGGGAGCAGCCCCCATCCTTGTTTGTCACAGGTCGTCGTCATGATGGGCGCCATGAGTACCCAGTTGTCTCTCCTCGACCTCATCTCGGACCAGGTGGGCCCCGCTGCAGGTGGTGACCCACGCGTGGCGGCGGCCCGCGAGTCGTTGGCGCAGGCCTCGCTCCGGCGGCGTCAGGCCGAGCCGGCACAGCGCTGGGTGGCGGTGCATCTGGACGCCGGCACCTGCGAGCTGGGACGCCGTCGCGTTGCCAAGGCTCGTGAGGTCATCGCCGCCGCGCGCATCCGCGCCGAGGAGGTCGCGCGGAACGAGGCGGATGCCCGCCAACGTGCCGCCCTGTCCGGGGTCATCAGCCTGAACAACCCCGCCAACGTCGCCGACGCCTTGCAGGTGCCCCTTCGCCGGCCACGCCGCGCCAGGCCCGCCGCATGAGTCGGCCACCCACCTCGCCGCCGCTACCCGGGCCCGAGTGATGTGAACACAAAGCGTGTGCCGTTGGTCGCTGTCATGATCGGCGTCGTGCTGGTGGGCCTTCTGGTTTGGGCTCGTGTCGGTCGGGTCACGTCCCAGTCCACCAAACCGGGCATGGCCCAGGTCAGCTCGGTAGCCGACGGCGACACCATCGACGTCACCCTCGACGGTCATACCGAACGAGTGCGCCTGCTGGGCATCGACACGCCAGAAACGGTCGACCCTCGGCGGCCGGTTGGGTGCTTCGGGCCGGAGGCCAGCCACGAGACCAAGGCGTTGCTCCCGCCCGGCACCTGGGTACGACTTGAGCGCGACGTCGAGCTCCGTGATCGATATGGGCGACTGTTGGCCTACGTCACACGGATGCCCGACAAACTGGTGGTCAACCGGCACCTGCTGGCCGGCGGGTTCGCCGATACCCTGCGAATCGGCCCAAACAAGGCGTACCTGGCCGATTTTGCAGCGGCTCGCAACCAGGCTCGTGCGCAGAAGCTGGGGGCCTGGGGGGCATGTCCAAGCCCCTTCGAGTGAACCGACATCTGCCAACCCCGCGCTCGCTCCCCGCCAGGGAGCGTCAGGTTCTCCCCGTACGGGCCGCCTCCACCGACGAGCCTGAGCGGCGACCCATCGCCCTGCGCAACTCCGCCCAGCCGATCAGCTCGGCTCCTGCGCGCTGCATCAACACCGAGATATCGGCGTCCATGGCCACATCCAGGTCCCCCACCCGATCGGCCCAGTCGCCGCCCAGCGCACGCAGTTCGGGGGTGTCCACCGCCGGGCGCAGCCGCAACTCGGTCACGCCGGGCTCGAGGTTCGACAGCGCCTGCTCGATCGTGCCGCGGGCCGAACCACCGCGCACAGCCACGACGTGGTCGGGCGAAAGCACCCCCGCTTGCGCCGCCAGGCTGCTCAGCGGCACGCCCAGGCTGCGCTGATCGGACGCCGACGGGAGCCGCACGGGCAACCGATACTCCTCGGCCAGTTCCAGATAGACACCGAAGAACTCGGCCCGACGCTCCATCGCTCCCAGGTGCGACGACAGGTACGTCACGTCGAAACCCCACAAAATCGCCCGTTCGATCTGTGCGTGAGCCTCTCGGAACACCTCGTCGAGGTCGGCGTGATCCCACAGATCCTCCAAGGTCCGTGGAAACCCGCCATCGCCGTCCAGCAGCGACGGCGCGCTGGTGACGGGACCCCAGCGATACAGGTCGGACTCGGCGATCAGCGTCAGCAGCAGCCCCACCTGCTCACCCCGATAACGCTTCGCTGCGTGTCGGGCCCAAGGAGTCGGCACCATCAAGCCGGCCGAGGTGCCAAGACCTCGACGCAGCGCCGAATAGACCCCCTCGTTGGACGCGTGACTGCGGCCCAGCCCATCCATCGTGAAAATAACCAGCCGGTCAGTGCTCGACCGGCCCATCGCCTCGCAGAGTTCGCTCACTTCACGGAAGCGTACCGGCGTGCCATGGCCGATGGCCGCCACAGAGCCTTCAGCGGTGGGTCGGGATCAGTTGGCGGAGTCGAGATCAGTTGGCGGAGTCGACGTCAGCGGAGGGGTCGGTCTCCCGTCCCAGGTCGTTCAAATCGATCAGCTTGTCGAGTTGCGACTCGCCGGCACAGTCCTCGCCATCGACGTAGGCGCCACTGCACAGCGCAACCGCCAGATCGAACACCGGCCGAAAGTTCACGCCCCCGGCGGAATACACGATCGTGACACCGGAGAACCGACCGATCAGGCCCGACCCGAGTTGAAACGCGACCAGTACGTCAATTGCCCCGCCGGCGGGAACGGTGGCCGTCGAGAACTGATCGAACTCCTCCATGCCCACCCGCTTCTTGGATGGCGGCCACCCCTTGAAGACCCTGGCCTCGCGATCCAGCCCCTTGACCCGGACCTCGGCCAGCGCGTCCACAAAGCGCAGGTCTCCCTGCACCTGATCCAGTTGTATGCCGCCCATGCTGACAGGACCTTCGGTGCCGTTGCGAAGGGTAAATCGCAGCGCGTAGGTCTCACCAACCGGGGCGTCTGCGATCTCCTCGTCGAAACCACGCGACAAGCTCATCTTCAGCGGCCCTTTGGCCGGGGGGCTGTCCACCAGCGTGTCGTCGACCAAGACGCTGCCAAAGTCGGCGTCACCCTCATCGGTGCACCCGGCGACCACCAACAGCATCACCATGGCGATCACCGCCACCAGCCGACGGGACGAGGGTCCGAGGGGCGGCCGATGAGGGGTCGCGCGTGTGGCCGCCATGTGTTTCACGGCACACCTCCCAGGCTCGCCTGCCGACCCAACGACGCTACAAGCGACTCGCGGGGCGTCGGCGGATGGTCGGTCAGGTCCTCGGCGGTGGCCCCTCAGGCGCGCACGCCGGCGAACAGGTCGTGCTCCGGCGACTGTGTTGCCACGACCGAGTGGTCGAGCACGTAGGTGTCGTAGGGCTCCACCCGGTCGGCCACCTCGTCGGGCACCCCGAACCAGAACCCCACGTTGGGGTCCACCTGGGTGGCATGGGCCAACAATGCGTCCTGACGCACCCAGTAATAGCCCGACACGTCCACAAAGGCGGTTACCCGGTGGTCCTGATCGAAGTCGGCCCAGCGTTTGCGCCACTCCTCGTCGAAGGGTGATTCCAGGCCGGCTTCCTCCATGGCGTGATGCAACGCTTCCATGCGCTTGCGGTACCACACGGTGGAATACACCTTGTCCACCTGGTGCGGGTCGCCCAACTCGGGTCGATATGCAGGGTCAGCGGCGGCCTCGACCGCCGGCATGGAGATCTCGTGAACCCGCAGATGATCCGGGTGGCCATAGGCCCGCTGGTCGTCGCCATAGGTGATCACCACCTGGGGTTGCTCCCGGCGAAGCATGGCCACCAAACGACCCACCGCCTCATCAAACGGCGCATTGGCGAAGTTGTCCGGGTGCGCGTTGGGCTCGGTTCCCTCCATGCCGGAGTCGCGATAACCGAGTAGCTCAACCCGGTCGTAGCCGATGATCTGCGCGGATCGGCCCAGCTCCACCATGCGCACCGCCTGAAGATTCTCGACCACACTGGGCCGATCCATCGCAGGGTTGAGAATGTCCCCCGCCTCTCCGCCGGTGCAGCACACCAGCGTTGCCCCGATGCCGGCGTTGACGTATCGACGAACCGTCCCGGCGCCCTTCGACGCCTCGTCGTCCGGGTGCGCGTGAATGCTCAGCAACCGAAGCGGCCTGCCGTGCCGATCGGTCGGCGCCGGGTCGGCCTGGTCCAAGACCGATGCTCCATGATGGGTCACAGCGTCTCCTTGATGTTCACGGTGAGCGAGGATACCGACCATCGTCCGGGAGCCCCAACGATCATGTGACCAGAGCGACAGAACCAAAACTTGCCGCCCACCACAGTGGCCATCTAAGCCAACATGATGACAAACACCATCGCACCCGTCGGTCAGACCCTCCGAATGGTCAGGAAGCCGCGGCAGTTGGCCGTTGGGGCGCTTCTGGTCACCGGTGTGATGCTGGGCGCAGGCTGCAGCTCCGACGACTCGGCGAGCCCGAGCGAGACGACTGCGGCCGCTCAGACCTCGACGTCGATGAAGATGGGTGCCTCAAACAAGGGCGGTTCGGCCGAGGTGGGCGACCTCAAGCTCACCGAGGCGCGTATCGGAGAGCCCGCTGGTCCGGCCACCGGGATGTTCCTGACGATCGACAACACCGGCGATCAGCCGGACACGCTGGTGGCGGTCACCACCAAGGTGTCGCCCGAGGTGCAGCTTCACGAGACGATCAAGGACGGCGACAGCACGGCGATGAAGGAACTACCCGGCGGCGTTCAGGTGCCGGCACAAGCATCGGTGATCCTCAAGCCCGGCGGCACCCACGCCATGATGATGAAGGTGGACAGGCTGGCGGCGGGCGACGAGGTGCCGGTGACCCTCACCTTCAAGAATGCCGGCGACGTCGAGATGGACGTGCTCGTGGTGCCCCTGGCTGAACTCGGGGGCGACGGGCACATGGACGACACGGACAAGGGCGACGATGCCGACGCTCACAGCGACGGTTAACCCGGCACGCACGCTGCCCGCCAGGCCGGGGCCGGCGACGCCTCGGCCTGGCGATGTGACCGGTTTCCTCCGTCGCTGACTGTGCCACCTCCAAAGATCGGCCTAGCGTGCGACCATGAGCAGCTCCCTCACCGCTCACCTTCTGAAACGCCGGCGAGTCGGGCTGAAGCGGGCCATCTTGGCCATCTCCGCCATGACGCTGCTGCTCGTTGCGGGGTGCGGCTCCGAAGACTCCGAACAGGCGGCGGGCGATACGCCGTCGAAGTTCGCAGGTGTGGTGCTTGGCAAACCGACCGAACGTCCGCATTTCACGCTGACGGGTCCCGACGGCAAGCCATTCGATTTCTTCGACGAAACCAAAGGTGAGCTGACCTTTCTCTTCTTTGGCTACACCAACTGTCCCGACGTCTGCCCGGTACACATGGCCCAGCTGTCGGAAATCCTGGCTCGTCCCGGCATGCCGACCGCCAAGGTGGTGTTCGTCACCGCCGACCCCACCCGTGACACTCCAGAGGCGCTCAAGAAGTTCCTCGGCAACTTCAACCCGGACTTCATAGGGCTGACGGGCACCGACAAGGAGATCCGCGCCGCCGAGCTGGCCGCGGGGGTTCCCCCGGCACAGATCGACACCAAGGACGGCAAGCCCGACCCGGAGGGCGGATACACCGTGTCGCATGCGGGCCAGGTGCTGGCATTCGCCCCCGACGACCTTGGCTACACCGTGTATCCGTTCGGCACCCGCACCGCTCAATACGCAGCCGACATCCCGGTCCTCTCCAAAATCAAGGCCGAGAGCGGCGACCAGGCCGTCGGTCAAACCACCACCACCGAACCCTCCGTCCAATGGGGCGGCGCCAAGTTGGGCAACCTCACCATCGCCGATGCCAGAGCGGTGGCGCTCCCCAAGCCGGTCAAGGATCCCAGGCACGAGGGTCACGGCGGCATACCGGGGAGCCCGGGCCAGTCAACAGGGGACGCCGGTGCGTTGTACTTCACCGTGACGAACTCCGGAGGTGCCGACAAACTGACCGCAGTGACCACCCAGTCGGCCGCCAGGGTCACGTTCCGAGATGCGTCCACCGAGGGCGCTGCGGCAAGCGCGCCGCTGACCGCTCTCGAGGTTCCGGCCGACGGCAGCGTCCCTCTGGAGCCGGGAGGCGTCTATGCAAAATTGATCGACATCAAACCGATCAAAGCCGGCGACATGATGGCGGTGACGTTTACGTTTGAGAGCGGGGGTGACCTCGATGTCCTGGTACCCGTGGTCCCGGTCGCCGGGGCGTCCAAGTGAGCAGGAGATCCTCATGATCGGGGTAACGCCATGAGTTGGTGGTGCGCAGCCAGCACGAAGCCATGGACGTGGTCCCCCCAGATCTACGTGGGTATCTGGCTGTTGATGGGCGCAACGCTGCTCGCCTACTTCGGCGGGGCCTCAAAGGCGCGGTCTGCAGGGTGGTTCACAACCAGCCGAAAGCAGAAGACGTTGTTCACTGTGGGCATCCTGGTGCTTTGGGGCGCCAGCGACTGGCCGCTGGGAACGCTCGGCGCCGGGTACCTGGCGTCGGCCCACATGGCCCAGTTCATCCTCTACACGATGGCGGCAATCCCGCTGATACTTCTTGGCGTCCCGGCCGAGATGTTTCGGAGGACGCTCGCCGGGCTGCGGCTCACGTCGGCGACCAGATTCCTGTCAAAGCCACTGGTCGCAGCAGCCACGTTCAATATCATCATGGTGACCACCCACTCACCACCGGTCACCGACTTTTTGCGGGGCAGCCAAACGGGTTCGTTCGCCATGGACCTGTTGTGGATCGTCGGGGCGGTAGCGCTCTGGCTGCCCTTGATCAGCCCGATCGAATCACATCGCTTGAGCTCGTACCCCGGCAAGATGGTCTACCTGTTCGTCACCGTCGGCATCGTGGTCATCGTGCCGTCGGCAGCGCTGATCATCACTGAAGAGCCGATGTATCTCACCTACGAGCTTGCTCCCAGGGTGCTCTCCAGTTGGTCGGCCCTGGAAGATCAACAGTTCGCCGGGGTGATCATGAAGCTGGGCGCCACACCGATCGTTTGGGGCGCCATCCTGGCGATGTTTATTCGGTGGACCAACGAGTCGGGCCTATCCAACAAGTTCGGGCCCAAGTACCACGGACGTCTCGTGCACGCAGACGGAACGGTCGATGCCGAATCCGATCAACGGACGGCTCAGGACATTGCGTCTGCCCGACGCGAGCCCGACGTACCGGCCATGGCCGGGCTCCAACCCGAACAGTTGAACTGACACAGGGGTTCAGCCCGGGCGCTGTGCTGACGTGGCCTGCAGCGGCTCCAGGCGAAACCCGCCACCGGCCTCCTCGTCCTCATCGATCAGGCGCCAGCCGGCCAACTCGGCCAGCCGTGCCCGGCCTTCGTCCGGGCCGGTGGCGATCAACTCGTCACCCCCGTGTAGCTGGGCAAGACCCCTGGGGCGATAGACATAGCGACCCTCGCGGCGGATGGCCAGCACGGCGAAGCCCGGCTCGATATCCAGTTGAAGCTCCAGCAGGGTTGCACCATCGGTCGGCGAGCCGGACGCGATCGGCATGCGCACCACCACCTCGTCGGCGTCGCCGAGCGCAATGCCCACCACTGGATGGAAGTCCATCTCCTCCCGAATCAACCAGGTCATCTGATTGGCCTGGTCACCCAGTTCCTCGGCTGCTTGAGACAGTTGCAGTAGGCCCCGCAGCTTCGAATGATCCGCGTCGTTGGCGGCGGCGCGCAGCACCCACAGCTGCAGATGATCCTTCATCTCATCCAGACGTTCGGCCAGGTGCAGCACCTCGGAGGCCAGGCCGTCGTCGCGCAGCGCCAACGCCGAATAGGCCAGGCCAACAGCCGCCTCGGAGATGTTCTTCATCTCAACCAACACGTCGACGGCCCGGTCCAACTCGGTCAGCGCACCCGACGTTGCCGGGGCGGGCGGCTCCCAGGTGGGCGCCGCAGCCAGTTCGTGCAGACGAACCAGACCGGCAGGCGACCCGTGGACAAACAGCACGTCGCCGGGCAGCAGGATCTCGTCGCCGTCGATATCGGTGATCCAGGAACGGTCTCGGCGAATCGCCATGACACGCATGCCTGCGGCCACTGGCAGCTCGAGGGCAGCCAGGCTGCGACGGACCATGTGGGAATCGTCCCGCACCCAGACCCGGTGCGACACTTCCTCGGCGTTGGACAGGTCGGCGATCAGTTCAGGCGGGATTCCCAACCGATGAGTGACGATTCGCGTGATGTCGATGGCGGTGTTGGCAATGCCCTCAATCGCCGAGATCAACTGCAACACCGAGGCCATCGACTCGGCCTCGGCCGGCCGTCGACAAGCCAGGATGCACACCTCCCGCATCGACTGCACGAGATCATTCATGTGCTCCTCGAGGTGCGCCACCTCGTCGGCCATCCCCGGATCGTTGAAAAACACCGCGGCATACGCCAGGTCGATCATCAACTCGGAGTTGTCCTTGGCCTCCGCCAGCATGGCTCGGAGACTGCGTGGGCGATCGTCCATAGGCGCCAACGCACACTACCTGTGCGGCGCGTTCCTTTGCACCGACGACTGCCGGGCGCCCGGCCCGTCAGCCCTGAGAGAGCCGCCGGGTCAAGGCTGCGGTGGCCCGACGGCCCAGCAAACCGAAGCCAACACCCACGACGGCTCCGGCGAGTACGTCGGAGAGATGATGCACACCGAGCACCACCCTGCTGGTGGTCACCACGGTTGCCACACCGAAGAGCGACCCCCACGCACCCGGCCGCCCCAAAAAGGTGGCCGAGGCAAACGACGACGCCGCATGTCCGGACGGAAAGCTGGTGGTGCGAAACTCTCGTCCGGATCGCGCCACCTCCACGGGGCGCGGACGTCGCACAATCCCCTTCAGCCCAACATTCACCGCCGCAGACTCGATGCCAAGGGTCGCCGCCAGCCCACCCGCTTCGATCAAGGCCTGGCGAGGGTCGTCCCGACGGTCCGCCATCAGGCGAAGCACCCCCCAGCCAAACCACACCGCAGCGCCCTCACCGGCACCCGAGGCGACCACCGCAGCCCGGTCGATCAAACCCTGAGCCCGAAGCGGTGCCACCAGCCGCTCGCCGACCGCATCAACCGCATCCAAGCCGGTATTGAAAGCTTCCATCCAGCTAGCTTGACCTCCGTGGCGGTCTCCACCAAGAACCAGAAGCGCCACCTGTGGATCGGCACGTCCCGAGAGGCGCTGTCGGACAGCCTCTGGTTTCTGCCGATGGGGCTCGCGGCCGGGTACGGCGTGCTCGCCCTGGTCATTGTGGCCTTCGACTCCGCGCTGGCCGCCTGGGTGCCCTACACGTTTGTCGGGGGCGCCTCCAGCGCCCAAGACCTGCTGTCCACCATCGCAGCCGCCATTCTGTCGATGGCCACCCTCGGCTTGTCGATCACCATCGTTGCCCTGCAACTGGCGTCTCAACAGTTCTCACCCCGTGTCATGCGGACGTTCTTTCGCGATCGTGGCACCAAGGTGGCGATCGGCATGCTGCTCGGCACGTTCGTCTACAGCATCCTCGTGCTGCGTTCGGTGGTGCCGCAGTCCGAGGCGATGGAAGCGTTTGTCCCCAGCGTTGCGGTCTCGGGCGCATTCCTGCTCACCCTGATCTCACTCGGCGTGTTCATCTATTACGTCGATCACGTGGCCCACGCGATTCGGGTGGTGCACATCATCGAGGCGGTCGCCGAGGAGACCAGGGAAACCCTCGGCGCGCTCATGGGACCGGGGACGGTTCCCGACCCAACGACGCTGCCATCGGGGCCACCCGACGCCGTGCTCAACAACCACCGCCGGCCGGGCATCGTGACCGACATCGATTCGGCCGGGCTCGTGGCGCTGGCCCGCCGCCACCATTGTTGTCTCGGCATCGTGCCCTACGTGGGCGACTTCGTGCCCCTCCGTGCGCCCTTGGCCCGGGTTTGGTTCGATCCCGGACACTCCGGGATGCCAACGCCGGAGCAGTTGGGGGATCACGTTGCCCTTGGCCGCGAGCGCACGATGGGCCAGGACGCCGCCTTCGGCTTTCGCCAGTTGGTTGACATAGCCGAGAAGGCCCTCTCACCGGCGATGAACGACCCCACCACCGCGGTGCAGGCCATCGACCAGATCCACGACCTGCTGCGCCGCCTGGCGACCGCCGACTATCCAACCGGCTACTACGTCGACGAACCTGGAGCGCTGCGAGCCATGCGCCCACTCCACCGTTGGGACGACTACCTCGATCTGGCACTCACCGAGATTCGACAGTACGGAGCCACTTCGGTCCAGGTGCAACGACGTCTCCGGGCCCTGCTGGCCGACCTGACCGAGGCCACCCGCGATGCACCCGAGCGGGCCCGGCCGATTACGAGGCATCTGGAACTGTTGGAACTGTCGGTGCTGACCGGCTTGCCCGAGGGCGACCGCGAGCTGGCTCGGGTCCCGGACGAACAGGGTCTCGGCGGGGGACCTCACTGAGCCGCCCGGATCACAGGCGGTTGCAGCACCCACCGCAGGAATCGTCGTGTCCTGGGTCACACCACTAACTTCTCACCAGGTCACTCATGAAGGAACGGTGCGCATGAAGGAACGTATGGACAGGACTTGGCGTTGGCTGGCCGTCAACATGGGCAAGCACGCCGGGATCGTGTCGGTGGTCGGGTTGGCCATCACGATCATCATGGGCTTCGGGCTGACCAAGCTGGACTTCGCCACCGACCAGGACGCCTACCTCAACAAGGACGAGCAGGTCCTCAAGGACAGCGTCGAGTATCAGGACCTGTTCGGTGGCCAGGCGATGTTGGCTGCGATCCGTCTGGACGAGGGCATGACGCTCGAGGACTTCCTCTCACCGGAGAATCAGAAGATTTTCCAGGAGATCGAAAAGACGCTGGTCGCCCAGGATGGCATCGAGGCCGTCGCCACCCCGTACAACACGTTGCTGTTGTCGGACACGCTGATCCAGAAGGCGCCGCCAACCAAGGAACAGGCCAAAGAACTTGCCAACGGCACCATCACCGCATCGGAGCTACCGACCGAATCGGACCCGACGGCGTCGATCGCCGGAAAGTCGCTCTTCGGAGCGGCCGCGGCGGCAGAGGCGGACGGCAACACCACCGAAGCCGCTAAGCGAAGCGAGGACACGGGCGCAACCGCCGCCCGCCTCCTTGCCATTCCCGAGGCCGAGCGAACACTCGACAATGTTGAGTGGCGCAAGTTTCTGCTCTACGACAACGCCGGCGAGGTGCGAGAGTCGCTGCGGCCGTTCTTCCCCAACGCGAACACGGCCCAGATCGTCACGCGGCTGAAGGGCAACATGTCGATCGAGTTGGAGGGTGAGGCCGCCACCTTTACCACCAACACCATCGACAAGGCGGCAAAGAACCTCGACCCCGCGGCGGCCGAGGTCACCGTGGTGGGCGCGCCCACCCTGCTCAAGGACATCAACGACTACCTGCGCGGCGGCATCCTCAAGCTGGGCGCCATCGCGATCCTGGCGATGATTCTGATCCTCCTGGTGCTCTTCGATGTGCGCTGGCGGCTTCTGCCACTTGGCGTCATCCTCATCGGCGTCACCTGGGCCTTCGGCCTTGCCGGTTACCTGGGTATTCCGTTGTCGCTCGTCACGATCTCCGGCCTGCCGGTGATGTTGGGTGTGGGCATCGACTACGCCATCCAAATGCACAGCCGCATCGAGGAGGAGGTGTTACTCGACCGGGAGGACCACCCCATCCAGGAGGCGGCGGTCAACCTGGGTCCGGCGCTGCTGGTCGTCACCCTGGATGCCGTCTTTGCCTTTACGGCGCTTCGCTTCGCCAAGGTGCCGATGATCCGCGACTTCGGGCTGCTGCTGGCCGTTGGCATCGCCGTCATCTGTGTGGTGTCGATCATCGCACCGCTGGCCGCACTGGGCATCCGCGAGTACAAGTCGCCGACCAGTTCCGACACAGACTTCTCCGAAGGTCGGCTGGGTCGATTCGTGGTCAAAATCGGCAGCCTGCCGTCCAAGTTGGCCATCCCCTTTGCCATCGGAGCGCTACTGATCTTCGTCGGTGGCCTGTTGGTGGAGTCCAGCCTCACCATCCAGGGCGACCCGATCGACTGGGTCAACCAGAGCTCGCCCACCATCAAGAAGATCAACACGATCAAGGAGCAGACCAAGAGCTCGTCCGAACTTGGGATCTTCGTCAGCTCCGACGACGTGTTCGACCAGGAAACGGTCGACTTTGTGCACAAATTCGCCTACAACCAGTTGGGCGAACGCACCTTCACCAACTCGGAGGGCAAGGACACGCCGGCGCTGTTGACCGCATCCAGCATCGTCACCACGCTCAGCGGCATCCTCAACGTTCCCGGTGCGACACCCGCTGGCGAGGTTCCTCGGGCGCCGAACGCCGACCTGGTGAGGGCCGCGTGGCAGGTTGCACCTCCGAGCCTGCAGGAGTTCACTGCAACCCCACCCACCGGCCCCGGTCAGGCGGCAAAGAACCTCAACCTGATCTTCCGGGTGGGCTACACCTCGCTGACCGATGGTGAGGGCGTGGTCAAGGACGTCCGAGGCGACGTCAAGGAGTCCTCTCCGGAAGGGGTGAGGGCGGTTCCCTCCGGCCTCGCCGTGGTTGGTGTCGGCCTGCTGGAGAACATCGAGTCCAACCGAATCCTGTTGACCTACCTGTCGATCGCATTCGTCGGCCTGTTCCTGGCCGTGCGACTGCGGAGCGTGGTGCGATCGGTGCTCTCGCTGGTGCCGGTCATGATCGCAACCGGAATGGCATCGCTGGTGGCCTTCGCACTCGGCTTGAAGCTCTCGCCGATGACCGCCGTGGGCGGGCCGCTCATCGTTGCCATCTGTACCGAGTTCACGTCGCTGATGCTCTTACGGTTTGTCGAGGAACGAAAGCGGCACATGGCGCCGCTTGAGGCCGCCGACACCGCAGCCGCCCGCACGGGTCGAGCGTTCATCGTGTCGGGCCTCACCGGCGTTGCCGGTGTGGCCGTCATCGCCACCTCACCGCTGCCCCTCCTGCGTGACTTCGGCGCAATCGTGGCCCTCAACGTGGTCATCGCGCTGGCCTCCGCATTGGTGATCTTGCCGCCCATGTTGGTCTGGGCCGATGCCGAGGGCCGGGAGTGGGTCAGCCGCCACCTGGTCAGCGAAGAAGACCTGGCCGCCAGCCGTGGGGGTGGCGGCCGCAAGCGGGTGAAGGACACGTCAACCACCGACGGTCCGAAAGCCGGCGACGGCGCCATCGACGCCCCCACCCGAACCTAACGTCGTCGTGACGGTGCCTGCGCGGCCCGCCATACCCGAATCACCACAACCGCGCGGTGACATCGGAAGTCACACGTCCAGGAGTGCCACCAGCTTCTTGGGCGCCACCGTCCGGTAGGCCTCGGTGAGCACCGCGGCCACCTCGGCCCAATCAGGGTTTCGATCAAGGCGCATCCCCAACCAGCCCCGGTGCCCCACGTAGGCCGGCACGTAGAAGCGGTCGGGTTCGGTCTCGGTCACCTGTGCCTGAACTCCGGGCGGTGCAGGGCACCAAATACCAAGTTCTCCGTCACCGTGATGGTCGTCGTGGAACATCACCAGCGTCTTCTTCTCTCGGATGAAGAACGATGGCGCCCCGTGGCTCAACCGCTCGCTCACTTCGGGCAGGGCCATGCAGATCTCACGGACGCGTTCCAGCGCATGCAACATCTCAGCTTCGGTGTGGTTGCCATCGGCCATGCCAACAGTGTCGCGTGGCAGGCTGCCGTGGTGACACATGCTCAGCGACCGTCCCCTCAACTTCCGACGTTGGGCGGTGGATCGAGCAGCCCTTCGGATGATCCACGATGGCGGCGCTTGGCCGTGGGCGGCATTGTTGGCCCGGCGGCCTTCATCGGGGCGTGGGTCGCCGGCACGGTGGTACTCGATGGGTACTCCCCCATCACCGACGCCATCAGCAGGCTGGCCGCAGTGGGAGCAGACACCCGGTGGCTGATGAGCACCGGGTTCCTTGCATTTGCGGCGGCCTCCGTGCCCGCCGCGGCCGCCGTTCGCAGGGCCGTTCCCGGCAGCGCCTGGACCGGGGTGCTGGGCACGGGCCTGGCCACTGCGGCCGTGGCGGCACTTCCGCTGGACCGCAGCGACACGGTCGATGCAGCCCACGGGCTTGCGGCCGCCGCCGGCTACGTGTTGTTCGTCTACGCCGCCGCAGCGGCGACGCGTCCGTTTCACGCTTCGGGTCGACGGGGGCTGGCCGCGCTGTCGCTGGGCGTCGCGGTGCTGGCCACAACCACGTTGGCGGCAACGCCCTTCGTCGAGGCGAGCGGCCTCCTGCAACGGGTCGGGCTCACGAGCCTGGATGTTTGGTTGGTGAGCGTGTCCACCCAGATCCTGACGGGTCGCCTTGGTCCCGGCCGGACCCCGGCACCTGCAAGCGGCTCGGGACGCCCGAACGGCGCTGCCGTTAGCCGCCCAGTTGGCTGAGAAGGCCTCCGCCACCCCCACCGCCGCTGGCCGCTGCCGGACCGCCCATGGCACCCTCCGATGGCTGGATGAGGACGAAGCCCTGCCCACCGAATGCCATTTGGAACGTCTCTCCGGTGCCACCGCGCAGCATCGACTTCATGCCGCCGGTGTCGGTCTTGATGTTCATCTGCACCCCGGCGCTCCACAGCACCACGGCCTGGGCATCCCCAAACGTGGCCTGTTGGGTCACGTCCAGCATGACGGGCGGGCCATCGGTGGTGACCGCCACATAACCGGTGCCGCGCAGCACCACGTTGTACAGACCACCTGCCTGCATTCCGGCCATGCCGCTACCCACCCGTTGGATGTCCCACTCGATCGAGTCCGAGAAGGCCAGCACGTTCTTGCCGTTCACCGACACCATGTCGTTCTCCAGATACATGATGATGATGTCGGTGGCCTGGTCAGCGATAAACACCTCGCCCGAACCGGTGATCTTCATCACGTCCACGCCCTCGCCGGTCACGGCCTTCTTGAACATCTTGGACATGCCGCCCGAACCCGTGTTCTCGAAGCGGGCATCACCCTGGTACCCGACCATCGAGCCCGTGCGGGCATGTACGGGGCCGTACGCCAGGTTGATCTTGAGCAACTTCTTGTTCTGGTGGACGAACTGGTCGGTCGCCTCCGCTTCGGAGAACGTGGTCAGTTCGTTGCAGTGGATAGGCATGTTTCATCCCCGTCATGTCCGATGGTGTGCACTGGCACAGTACCGAACCTAAGGGGTACACATACCCAAATCGTCGAGATTTTCGTGGCCGATGCCGTGCGCCTCACCGCCCACCGGCGCCGAACGCCCCGCTACTCGACCGCAGTGGCGACGCCTGGGCGACGGGTCAGCTTGGCCACCTCGTCGGCGCGCACCAGCGTGCCCTCCATCATGGCCTCAAGACCTTCACGGGCCGCTCCGGCACGATCGGCAATGGCGACGCGGCCGTCGGTCATCAGGTGCGCGGCGCTGTCCCGGGATGCAACCACGGCGGTGGCGGCCTGCTCCAGGTGCGACCTGAACATGCCCACATCGAAGGCGCCGTCGCGCAGGCGTGCGTTCTCAAGCGCCTTGGCGTTGGGCACCTTCACCGAGTGGACCACCCGCACGGCCGCCAACGCTCTCAGCACGTAGTAACTCACGTCGTACTCCCACCAATAGAAGCCCTGACGTGCCGATGCCGGGTAGTGGTGGTGGTTGTTGTGCCACCCCTCCCCCATGGTGAGCGCTGCGATGATGGCCGAGTTGCGGCTGGTGTCGTTGGTGACGAAGCGGCGACGGCCCATGACGTGTGCCAACGAGTTGACCAGGAACGTGGCGTGCCACAAGGCAACGGTGGAGACGAAGAAGCCCAGCACCAGGCCCGACCAGCCACCGACGAGCGCACAGAACGCCGCAAGGGTGACCGGGCCGATCCAGTCCTTCTCGTTGACGAAACGGATCTCCGGGTACTTGGCGAAGTCCGAGATCACCTCGGTGGGTGTCGGCGAAGACTTCTCGGACAGGATCCAACCCATGTGGCTCCACCAAAACCCCTTGATGGGCGAGTGCAGGTCCGCCTCGGTGTCGGAATACCGGTGGTGGAGGCGGTGGTTACCCGCCCACCACAGCGGGCCCTTCTGCACGGCCATGGTGCCGCCGAAGGCCAGGATGAACTGGAAGACCCGGCTGGTCTTGTAGCTGCGATGGGCAAAGTAGCGGTGGTAACCGGCCGTAATAAAAAACATCCGCACCGTGTAGGTGGCGATGAACAGCACCACGGCGGTGCGGCTGATGCCGGTGAAGAACAGCGCCAACGGCGACAAATGGACCAGAAAGAACGGGATGGACGACCTCACCTGAACGCGTTCGTCAGGGAGTCGACCGTGGGTGGCGGTGTGCACGGGGGGCCTCGCATGGTCGGGGGACTGACGCCGGAATGGCCACGACGAATCAACGAAGGATACTGGGCACCTCACGCTACCACCACGGCGCCTTCGCCGGTACACGCCCGTTTACTGAAAGTCACGGGAACGTAGGCCGGTTCGGCCGCCGCCCGAACCTCGACCCCGCCCGCCGGTAGTGCCCGAGTAACGCCCGCCCGGGTTGGTGCCGGTGGGTACCGGCAGCGGGTCGAAACGTTCTGCGGCAACCGCCACGACATCGTCGACGGTGCGCTCCAGGCGACCCGACACGATCAGCGCAGGCGCATCGCGCGCGAGGTTGCGGTAGCGCACCCAACAGCCCGGCGAGCACACGATGTTGACCAGGCCCGTCTCGTCCTCGAGGTTGAAGAAGATGGTGCCCCCGGCGGTTTGGGGACGCTGGCGGTGGGTGACGATGCCGCCCACCTTCACCTTCGCCCCGTCGGGCAGCGAGAACAACCCGTCGGTGGTGCACACCCCCAACGCATCGAGACGATGGCGCACAAACCGGGTGGGGTGCCCATCGGCCGAGACCCCGGTGGCCCACAGGTCGGCCTGGGCCTCCTCCCACTGTGCCATGCCCGGCAGGCGCGGCGCCTCGGCACCGGTGACGATGCCCGCCAGCCTGTCGGGCGTGCTTTGTGCCGCCGCGCCAACCGCCCACAGCGCGGCACGACGGCTGAGCGGACGTCCACCCCGCTGTTCGTCATCAAAGCAGCCCAGCGCCCCGGCGGTGGCCAGCGCCTCCAGCTGGTTGCGGGTCAAACCGGCACGCCGGGCCAGATCCTCCACCGACGAGTACGGCCGACCCGCCACCACCGCCGCAGCCGCGTCGTCACCCAGGTGCCGCACGCCGGAGAGCCCCAGCCGAACCCGCGGCTGGGGCCGGTGCCGGTTCCAGCGATGCCGTCGATCGGGCCACGGCGCCGCGGCGCCATCAACCGGGTCAACCCCATGGCCACTCGACCCCTCGGGCCACCACAGTCGGCTCTTGGCCGCCGAAGTCGCCACGTCCGGGGCGTCCACCTGCACCCCGTGGCGTCGGGCATCCTGCACCAGCGAGTGCGGCGACCAGAACCCCATCGGCTGAGCATCCAACAAGCCCGCAAGGAATGCCGCCGGGTCGTGGTATTTCAGCCAGGCCGACGAGTACACCATGTAGGCGAAGCTCACCGAGTGGCTCTCGGGAAAGCCATAGTTGGAGAAGGCGGCCAGCTTGGACCACAGCTCCTCCCGGGTGGCCTCGTCCAGCCCGTTGGCGGCGGTGCCCTCGTCGAAGCGCCTGGCCAGCCGGGCCATCGCCTTGGCCGACCGCTTGGCCGCCATCGCCTGGCGTAGTTGATCGGCCTCCGTGGGGGTGAACCCGGCCACGTCGATGGCCAACTGCATCAGTTGCTCCTGAAACAGCGGCACACCCAGGGTTTTGCGAAGCGCCGGCTCGCACAGCGGGTGCAGGTACGTCACCGGCTCCTCGCCCCGGCGGCGACGCAGGTACGGATGCACCGAGCCGCCCTGAATGGGGCCGGGACGGATCAGCGCCACCTCAACCACCAGATCGGAGAAGCAGCGCGGCTGAAGCCGAGGCAGGGTGGCCATCTGTGCCCGCGACTCCACCTGGAACACACCCACCGAATCGCCACGGCACAACATGTCATACACCTCGTCGTCCTGCGGGATCGTCGCCAGGTCGATGGTTTCGCCCCGGGCGGCGGCCACGTGGTCCACCGACGCGTGCAGCGCTGTCAGCATGCCCAGGCCCAACAGATCGAACTTCACCAATCCGGCCGTCGCACAGTCGTCCTTGTCCCACTGCAACACCGAGCGGTTCTGCATCCGCCCCCACTCGGTTGGGCAGACCTCCACCACCGGCCGGTCGCACATCACCATGCCCCCCGAGTGAATGCCCAGGTGCCGTGGCGCGCCCTGAAGCTGCCCGGCCAACTCGATCACCGCGTCCGGCGCGCTCAACCCCTCGGCGGTGCCCTCGCCGGGCTTGGGCAGCGGGCCCCAGCGCCCCAACTCCTTGGACCACGCGTCCTGTTGGCCCACCGAGTAGCCCAGCGCCTTCGCTGCGTCACGCATCGCCGACCGACCCCGGTAGGTGATCACGTTGGCCACCTGGGCGGCGTGGCTGCGGCCGTGACGCTCGTAGACGTACTGGATCACCTCCTCTCTGCGCCCCGACTCGATGTCGAGGTCGATATCGGGCGGTCCCTCGCGTTCAGGCGACAGGAAGCGCTCGAACAGCAGGCCCAGGCGCACGGCGTCGGCCTTGGTGACCCCGAGGGCGAAGCACACCGCCGAGTTGGCCGCCGACCCCCGCCCCTGACAGTAGATGTCGTTGCGACGGCAAAACTCCACGATGTCCCACACCACCAGGAAGTAGCCGGGAAACCCGAGCTGTTCGATCACCCCCAGTTCGTGGTCGATCTGGGTCCAGGCACCCGGAGCGGTCTCGGCCCGGCGGGAGCCGTAGCGGACGGTGGCGCCCTCCTCGGTCAAACGCCGCAGGAACGCCATCTCGCTCAGCGGCTTGCCGGCGGGCCCCTCGGGACAGGGATACGGCGGCAGCGATGGGGCCACCAACGACAGATCAAAGGCGCACTCGGCGCCCAGCGCTCCGGCGGCGGCCACCACACCCGGGTAGCGGGCAAATCGCGTCAGCTGTTCGGCCCCCGAGCGCAGGTGCGCACCACCGTTGGCGGGCAGGTGGCCATCGCTGGCGTCCAGGCTGGAGCGTGACCGAACCGCCGCCATCGCCGCTGCCAGGCGGCGGGCCGCCGGGGTGGCGTAGTGCACGTTGTTGGTGGCCAGCGGCTGCACCCCGGCCGCCGCCGCCAGGCGCACCAGTGCGTCATTGCGGGCCGAGTCCAGCGGGTCGCCGTGATCCCACAGCTCGGCGAAGACCGAGTCGGCACCGAACGACGCCGTCAGCGCCCGCAGCTCACGGGCGGCCGCCCGGGGCCCATCGGCCATCAACGCCCCCGGCACCGTGCCCTTGCGACAACCGGTGAGCGCCGCCCAATGCCCACGGGCTCGTCCGGCCGCCTCGGCGACCTCGGCAAAGCTCAGCCGTGGCCGCCCCTTCTGTCCCGCCATCTGGGCGGTCGACAACAGCGTGCCCAGCCGTGCGTACCCCTCCGGGTCGCGAGCCAAAATCACCAGGTGGCGGGCGGCCGGATCGTGGCTGGTGCCCTCACCTGCCCGGGGTTCGGCCGCCCCGATCGACACCTCGGCGCCAAACACGGTGGGCAACCCCAGCTCGCGTGCCACCTCGGCAAAACGCACCACGCCGTAGAAGCCGTTGTGATCGGTGAGCGCCAACGCGTCCAGTTCCAGAGCGACCGCCTCGTTTGCCAGGTCCTCCGGCGACGAAGCGCCATCGAGGAAGCTGAAGTGCGAGTGGGTGTGCAGTTCGGCGTATGCGACGCCCCTTCGCCGGCTCGGTGGTTGGCGCTGTGCGGCACCAGGCCGCTTGGCACCGTCCGGTCTGGGACGACCCCGGACTCCCCCACGTTGACGAGGCTCGATAACGTCGCCTCGCGTCGCCGGTTCGTCCGGGTCGACACCGGATGGGGATGGCCCCCGCTTTGTGGCACGGCCAGGTGATCCGGAGACCGCCGAGAGCTGGGCTTCCAGCTCCGACCACGACTTGGCTGGGTTCCTCCATCCCACGGAGACACCATATCGAACGCCTGTTCGTTTTCAAGAGCCAAACGTCACCACGCCCAGGTCCGTGCCGCCCGACCGGAGGGTTTACGGGGCGGCGAAGGCCACCAGCGCCTCCAGTTCCTCCTGAGTGCCAATGGCGATGATCACCTCGCCGATCGTGATTGCGGTGTCGGGCGAGGGGTTGGTCTGGAAGGAACCGTCCAGGCGCCGCAGCGCCAGCACGAGCGCACCGGTCTCGTCGCGCAGGTGGGTGTCACGCAGAGACTTGCCCACCAGCTGCGAACCCTCGGCCACCGGCACCTCCTCCAGGCGGAACTCAAGCGAACGTTCGTGCATCACCACGTCGACAAACTCGGCCACGTGGGGATGCAGCACAAAGGCCGCCATGCGGACACCGCCGATGCTCTGCGGGTTGACCACCCGATCGGCGCCCGCCCGCATCAGCTTCTCGCTGCTCTCGGGGCTGCGGGCCCTCGTGACGATGAACAGGTCCGGCCTCAACGAACGGGCACTCAACGTGATGAACGAGTTCTCGGCGTCGCCATCAACCGCGGCCACCAGCGTGGCAGCACGCTCGATACCGGCCTGACGCAGCACATCGTCGACGGTGGCATCGCCAACGATCACCCGATGGTCGACCCCCACCAAACAGTCGGGGTCGGTGTCGACGATCACCAGTTCCCGCCCTGCCTCGGCAACCTCCTCGGCGATCGCCTGACCAACCAAACCCCAACCACAAATGATCACGTGGCCACGCAACGATGCAATGGAATGATTCATACGGCGTCTCCCAAACAACTCGTTGATGCGACCCTCAATCAATCCCTCAACCAGCACGCTGAACGCATACAGCGCCGAGGAGACACCCACCATGATCAGCGCGATGGTGAAGGCCATACCCAGTCGGGACAGCGGCTTGACCTCGCCGAAACCGACTGTCGAGACCGTGGTGACCGTCTGGTACACCGCGTCGAGCGGGCTGAACCCCAACAGCAGGTAGCCGACGACGCCCACCACCAGCACGCCAACCAACACGATCAATGCGTTGGTCAGACGCCGTCCCTGCCCCATCGGCATCCACACTAGGACGCCGTTGGGCCGGTACCTCTACCCTGTTGGACGTGGCCGACCGATCACGCCTGTGGGACGGCCCGCTCCGACGTTGGCATCCATCCCAGGTGGTGGTGGTCGGGTTCATCGCGGTCATCCTGAGCGGAGCAGCCCTCCTACACCTGCCCATCGCCACCACCGGGGTGGACTACAGCTTTGGCGACCGGTTGTTCACCGCCACGTCGGCGGGCACCGTCACGGGTCTACAGGTGGTGGACACCGCATCGGGCTGGACCCACTTTGGCCAGGTGGTGATCATGGTGCTGGCTCAGATCGGCGGGTTTGGGTTGATGGCGGTGAGTTCGGTGGTGGCCGTTGCTCTGGCAGGCCGGCTTGAGCTGCGTCACCGCCTGGCCACCCAGGCAGAGGTCAACCTGGACGGCGCCGCCAACTTTCGCTCGGTCATCCTCGGGGTGTTCAAGTGGTCGATGGGCGTCGAGGCCACGGTTGCGGCTGCCCTGTTCATCGGGTTCGCCGGCATACACGGCGAGCCGGTGGGTCGAGCTGCCTGGCTTGGGCTGTTCCACGCCGTGACGTCGTTCAACAACGCCGGTTTCGCACTGTTCAGCGACAATCTGGTTGGGTTCGTCGACGACCCTTGGATTTCGGGGGTGATCGCCACCTCGATCGTGCTCGGCGGCATCGGCTTCCCCGTACTGATGGAGCTCCGACGCCAGTACCACTTCCCCAAGCGCTGGTCGCTGCACACCAAGATCACCCTGTTGGCAACGGGCGTGTTGATCGTCGTTGGCGCAACCGCCGTGCTGGTGCTGGAGTGGACCAACCCCAGCACGCTCGGACCGATGGGCGTGATCGACAAGGTGACGGCCGGTGTCTTTCAGGGCATCACGCCCCGCACCGCCGGGTTCAACACCATCGACTACGGCGCCATGCGCGAGTCCTCGATCCTGGTGACCATCGTGTTGATGTTCATCGGAGGCGGCAGCGCATCCACCGCCAGCGGCATCAAGGTGACCACGTTTGCCGTGCTGGGTTGGGTGATCTGGGCGGAACTGCGCGGCGACCGCGAGGTCGATGCGTTTCGGCGGCGCATCCCCGCGGCCGCACAACGCCAAGCGATCACGGTGGCGCTCTCCGGCGTCGCGCTGGTCGCGGCCGGTACGATGGCCTTGGTGACGTTCGATCGCGTTCCCTTGGGCGACGGCCTGTTTGAGGCCACCAGCGCGTTTGGCACCGTCGGCCTGACCACCGGCATCACGCCCACCCTCGGAGGCGGCTCCCACGCGGTGCTGATCGTCATGATGTTTGTCGGACGGGTCGGGCCCATCACCCTCGGCGCCGCCTTGGTGCTCCGCGAGCGCAGCCGTCGATTCAAGTATCCCGAGGAGCGTCCACTCATTGGCTAAACACCAAACACTCCTCGGCCCACTGGGCCACGCCGACACCGTGCTGGTGATCGGTCTCGGCCGCTTCGGCTCGGCGCTCGCCATCTCGTTGGAGGAGATGGGTCACGACGTCATGGGGGTCGACCTCGACCCCAACCTCGTCGCCGACCACGCCAGCGCACTCAGCCACGTCCTCGAGGCCGACACCACCCGCCTGGAGACCTTGCGCCAGATCGGCGCCGAGGATGTGAGCGCCGCGGTGGTTGCCATCGGCACCGACATCGAGGCATCCATCCTGACCACCGCTGCGCTCGTCGACCTGGAGGTCCCGTCGATCTGGGCCAAGGCCCTCACCGAACCTCACGCCCGCATCCTCGAACGGATCGGTGCCACCGAGGTGGTGTTCCCCGAGCGTGATATGGGCGTGCGGGTTGCCCATCAGGTGACCCGACGAATGATCGACTGGTTTCAGCTCGATGACGGGTTCGCCCTCGTCGAGGCGGCCGCGCCCGTCTCGATGATCGGGAAAACGCTGGAACAGCTCAAAGTCCGCAGCCGCTTTGGCATCACCGTGGTCAGCATCAAGCCCATGGGGGCGCCGTTCACCTACGCAACCGCCGACACTGTGATCGGCGAGGGTGACATCCTGCTGGTAGCGGCCAACACCGACGCCGCCGAGAGGTTCACCCGACAGAAGTAGAGGAAGCCATGGTCGAATCAGCACCAAGCACGAACGAACTGCCTCCGATGCGCGAGGACTGGCAGCGGGCGTTGGCGGTGGTCGCCCACCCCGACGACATGGAGTACGGCGCCGCCGCTGCGGTTGCTCGCTGGACGTCTGCCGGTAAGGAGGTGGCCTACGTGTTGGTCACCCGAGGCGAGGCGGGTATCTCCTCACTACCTCCAGGTCAATGTGGCCCGCTGCGCGAGGAGGAACAGCATCGCAGTTGCGCTGTTGTCGGCGTGACCGACCTGTCGTTTCTTGATCATCGCGACGGCCTGGTGGAGGCCGACCTGAAGCTGCGTGCCGACCTGACCGGGGCGATCCGACACCACCGACCCGAGGTGATCCTGTCGATCAACCATCGCGACACCTGGGGGGTGCCGGGCTGGAACCACGTTGACCACCGTCATGTGGGAGTGGCCCTGCTCGATGCGGTGCGCGACGCCGCCAACCCGTGGGTGTTCGGCGACCGGGGACCTGCATGGGAGGGCACTCGGTTCGTCGCCTTCGGCGGTTCGCCGCAGGCCACCCATTGGGTGGACACCTCCGCCACCCACGCCACCGGCATGGCGTCGCTGGCCGAGCATCGCCTCTACCTCGATCACGTCGACGACACTCCCGGCGCAACCCAGCAGTGGCTGACCGATGTGGCCGCCGAGCAGGGCCGGCGCTTCGGGGTCGACTTTGCCGCCAGCTTCGAGGTCGTGCCCATGTAGCCGACGCAGCGCCCACTGCCACCCGCCGCCTCCACCGCGTGGCAGATTGGTGGGATGGGACTGCTCATTTGGATCATCTTCGGCCTCTTCGCAGGCTTCATCGCCCGCATGCTGGTGCCGTCCGGCAGGGGTGGACGCGACCTGGGCTGTATCGGCACCGTCTTTCTGGGGGTGATCGGCTCGCTGGTCGGCGGCACCGTGGGCAACCTGATCGATGGCCGCGGCATCGAGTTTGCAACCAGCGGTTTCATCGGATCGGTGCTTGGCGCGTGCGGGCTGTTGGTGCTCGTCCGGGTACTCAGCCGATGAGCGTCGGTATCGACTCCACACCAGCTCCGCCACCCTTGTTCGAACGGGTGGGCGGCCATGATTTTTTCAAGCGCCTGGTGGACGAGTTCTACGATCGAGTCGAGGCCGACGCCGAACTGCTCGGTCACTACCCGGACCTCGACGATCTACAAGGTGCCCGCGACCGGTTGCGCATGTTTCTCGAGCAGTTCTGGGGTGGGCCCACCACGTACGTCGAACAGCGGGGCCACCCGCGCCTGCGTATGCGCCACGCCCCGTATCGGATCGACGCCACCGCCCGCAACCAGTGGCTGGCGGCCATGGCCGGAGCGATCGACGTCCTTGAGGTGGCCGAGCCCGAGCGCAGCGAGCTGATCAGCTACTTCGCCTCGGCCGCCGACCACCTCGTCAACGCCCGCTGAGCATGCTCGGTAGCATCCCCGGATGCCACCGCCAGCCCAAACCGGCACCGCCATAGCCATCTCAACCGAGGAGCTGGAAGCGGCCGATGCCGTGGCACTCGACCCGCCCTACCTGTTCGGGCGGCGTCTGCCCGCCACCACCGTCGCCGAACGAACCAGGCGGGCGGCGGCGATGGGAGCGGTGGTCGCCCGACGGTTTGGCCCGGTGCTTGCCCACGGTGCCCGCCACCGCCAGGTCAATACCCATGACTGGGTACCGGCGCTCCGCCACACGTTTGAAGACCTGGGCACCACGTTCCTCAAGTTCGGCCAACTTGTGGGCTCCGCCCCCGGCGTGTTCGGCGAGGGGGTCGCTGCGGAGTTCCGCAGCTGCCTCGACACCGGTCCGGCGGTACCCGCCGACGAGGTTCGGGCGCTGATCGAGGACCAACTCGGCCGCTCACTCGAAGATGCCTTCGCCACCTTCGACCCCGAACCCATCGGCCGAGCCTCGATCGCCGTCGTTCACCGCGCCACCACCCATGAAGGCGACGAGGTGGCCGTCAAGGTCTTACGTCCCGGGGTCGACCGTCGGGTGGCGGTGGATCTCGACCTGCTGCAACCGCTGCTGGCCAAGGTGGTCGAATTCACCGGCGAACAGGCCGCCGTTTCAATGCTGCAACAGTTCGACGGATTCCGCCTGCAGTTGGGCGAGGAACTCGACCTGCGCAACGAGGCCCGGGCGATGGATCACTTCCGTGACCTGCTGGGCGTCGTCGACCTACCGATGGTGACCGTGCCGCTGGTGTACCCCAACCTGAGCAACGGCCGGGTGCTCACCATGGAGTTCATCGACGGTGTGCCGGTGGACGACCTGGCCACGATCGACGGTTACGGCACCGACGCCGGTGCCGTGGTCCAGCAGGTGGTGCAGGCGTTTCTCTTAACCGCACTGCGCTGGGGCACTTTCCACGGCGACGTACACGCGGGCAACCTGCTGTTCCGCCCCGACGGACGCATCGGCGTCATCGACTGGGGCATCGTCGGGCGGCTCGACCCCGACACCCATCTGCTCTTCCGGAAGATGATCGAGGCCGCGTTGGGCGACGAGACCGCTTGGACCGACATCGCCGCCGTGTTCAAGCGCAACTACGGCGACGTGATCGAGGCGGCACTGGGGTGGGACGACGACGGGCTGACCGCGTTCATCAAGATGATGATCCAACCGGTGCTGACCCAGCCCTTTGGGCAGGTCAGCCTGGCCGACCTGATTCTGGCACCCCAGCGGGCGGTGGCCGAGGCCTCAGGGATCGACCCGGCTGATGGTTCGTTCAAGGCCCGAATCCAGCGGCTGAACGAGCAGCGCAAGGCCCGCAAGCTGGTGGAGACCGAAGGTGCCGTGGCCACCGACTTCGACCGCGCCACCTTCCTGCTGTCCAAACAGCTGATGTACTTCGAGCGCTACGGCAAGATGTACATGCGGGACGTCTCGCTGTTCGACGACCGCGAGTTCTTCGTCACCGCCCTTGGCCACGACCCAGCGGCTGCGAAGACGGAGGACGCTGGCCAGTAACGACGAACAGGACTCACCGGTGAGGTGAAGACCAACGCCGCAGGACTGTGTGGATATCGACACTGTTTTACCTGCGGACGCGTTGTGACGATATCCACACACATTGACCGTCACCTTGTGTGTCCAATTAGTTCTCGTTCGTGCCCCGAAGATCGGTGAGTTTCTGTAATGCCCGATCCAACTCGCTAATCCACCTTTGGTTGTCGGGGTCGCTTTCCAACACCCTCCGTCGGTGGGTGACAGATTCGGTGTGTGCTCCAACCGCGTCAGCCAGGTTGCCCTGATCCCGGTAGTCGTTCCCCAGAGACCCGAGGCCGATCCCGAGGGCGCGGAGGTAGGCGGGGTTGTCGGGGTCGCTTTCCAACACCCTCCGATAGTGGGTGACAGATTCGGTGTGTGCTCCAACCGCGTCAGCCAGGTTGCCCTGATCCCGGTAGGCGTTCCCCAGAGACCCGAGGCCGATCCCGAGGGCGCGGAGGTAGGTGGGGTTGTCGGGGTCGCTTTCCAACACCCTTTTCAGCTTGTTGACGGCTAGCTTCAACCGTAGGACTGCGCGTTCATCTCCTCTCTGATGCAGCGCCTCTCCAAAACGTAGGCTGGCGAATCCCTGCGCCATCAGGTTGCTCCCAGCCTCAGCACAGCTGACGCTGCGCTCTCCGACCGCAATCGCAAGCTTCGGAAATCCGCAAGTGATGAGTTCGAAGCAAAGCGAGGTCAATGGTTCGGCGGCCAATGGGTCGTCGGTCGGCCCAGCCAACATCGCCGTTGCCTGAGGCTCGAGCATCCGACGCCTCGTGCGGTTAGCCAGCCGTTCAACCAATACTTCGGCCTCGTCAGGTCGCCCGGCCAAGCGAAGCAGCGGGATGGTTGCATCGAAGAATTCGGGATGCCACCCATACGCGTCTCGCCCCGCTTCCACCAACCGGCTCGCACTTCGCCGATTCTCGGCTGACACCACCGATGCTGGCCCATCCGTAGCTGCCAGAAATCGTCGCAGAGTTTCGGATCGCCACCCATAGGTCCAGTGGTAGTCACCGTTGGCCTCTACAGGATCTCGAATGGTGTGTATGGCTCCCGCCTTCGAGACCAACGGACGACCTCCCAATTCGGGTGGTGCCGGGACACTCTGGTCGACCAAATCATCGAGCAGGTCGAGGACCTCGTCCGTCTCGCACCCGTACTCTTCCGCCACGACGGTCGACACGGCAGTTCCAGAGAAGGTCGGACCGCTCAGTGCCGCCAAGTGGAGGGCGCGACGAGCTACTTCCGGCGCATCAGCCCCAGCGTACCTGCGCTCTCCGCTGAGCGGAGCAAGAATCCGTCGGATGTCGTCCTCCATGGGCTCTTCGGAGCTGGTGAATCGCCAAGCTCCGTCGATTCGAGCCACCCGGTGGGCGGCTCGCCACGCCTGCCACACCTTGGCCGCGTCCGTCGTGCTGCCCCCGGAGACCGCAATCAGGCGGTCAGCGACGTCGATACTGCAGGCGCCTAACCAACGCTCGACCTGTACGCGATCGAGAATGCCGATCCAACGAAACACAGCAATGCCCTGATCCCTTGCTGCAATCACGTCTGCCAACGCCGAAGAAGCAGGGAACTCGGCTCCAACCGCACCGACGTCCGGCTGCCGCCCAGAGAGCAATTCGTGACCGCTGGCCTCACACACCACCAACAACGGGTGTGGCAGGTGGGTGGTCAGGACGTAACGAATGGTCTGCCACAACGCCGTCTGGGCCGCATCAGTCACATCTCCGAACACGAGGACCCGGGGTCGATCACGAGCCAACTCCGTGATCGACTCCCAGAGCATGTCCGAAGCGGTCGACGGCGGACTCTGCTTCCAACGAGCCAACATGCGACGGGAAAGCTTGGTGAGCGGAGCCAGAATCCCAACGACCGGCAGAAGCAATGCGCCCGACTGACCCGTCAGATCCATCAATTCGTCGAGCAGTTCGTCGTCCGGTCCCGCCCTGGGAAGCATGGAGGCAACCCCGATGCTGGGGACGCCCAACCCTTCGCTCACGATGTGCTCGCTGACCCAACGGGCGTTGCCCCCGAGCACCACAATTGGAGGCCGAATCGGGTGGACCAAACCGAGGCCCGACGCCATGCAGCGGAGCTCTTCGAGCAGCGCTGCAGGCGGCAAAGGCGGGCTCAGATATTCGATGGCAGGACCCCCTCGGTTGCCGCCCGTACCCAGATACTACCGATACGTCTGAACACCCTCCACCGACACGGGTCGATGGAAGAAGGCGTCAGGACGACTCAGCCGGATGCCAGGCGGTCGCGCTCGGCCAGTGCGGCCCCCACCAACAGTCGAACCCCGATTCCAATCGACCGCTCGTCGACGTCGAAGGCGCCGGAGTGGATGTCGGGGCGGGGCGCTCCGGAGGCCGGGTTGAACGTGCCCAGGCGGGCATACGAGGCGGGCACCTGGCGCGCATACCAGGCGAAACTGTCGCCACCGCGGCTGTGTTGAGCCTCGACGGTGTTGTGTTCCCCCACCACCGAGGCCGCCGCCCGGCGAAGGGAGCGGGTCGGGGCAGCAGCGTTGACCGAGGGTGGCACGCCTTTGCGATAAGCGAACTCCAGCGTGGCGCCGGTCGGCTCGACCACCGCCCGGGTCGCCTGCTCCAACAACTCGGCAGCGTGTTCCCACGCCTCGACATCCGGGGTGCGAATAGTGGCTGTGGCCGTCGCTCGTGTGGGAATGACGTTGGGTGCATCACCGCCGTGGGTCGACCCGAACACCACCAACACCTCTGCGGGCGCAGCCGCCTTGGCCACTCGCTCGGGCACCTGGCTGAGCACCTGGCCCAGCACCGCCAACAGGTTGACGGTGAGTTCCGGACGGGCGGTGTGACCGCCCGGGCCAAGAATGGTGATGCGTGCCATGTCGGCGGCCGAGGTGATTGGCCCGGTTCGCAGCGCCACCTGGCCGACATCGATCTTGGGATCGCAGTGAACCCCCAGCATCGAGCTGACACCGCCCAACGCTCCGGCGTCGATCACGCTGGGCGCCCCACCCGGCAACGCCTCCTCGGCAGGTTCGAAGATGAATCGGAAGGCGCCGGTGAGCTCGCCCTCCTCAACCGCCTCGGCGAGCGCCAGCGCCGCACCGAGCACCACCGTGGTGTGCACGTCGTGGCCACACGCATGGGCCACACCCGGCAGTGTGGACCGATACGCCACGTCCTTCTCATCCTCCATGGCGAGCGCGTCCAGGTCGGCGCGCAGCGCCACCACCGGGCGACCGTCGGACGGTGCCTCGAAGGACGATGCGGTCCCCGTGGCCAGATCGCACACCAACCCGGTGCTCTCGGGCAGTTGCGACGGCGAAAGACCGGCGACACGGAGCCGGTCGATGACCGCCGCCGTGGTCTCCACCTCGGCCCACGACACCTCGGGATGAGCGTGCAAACGGCGGCGAAACGCCACCAGTTCGTCGAGGTGGGCATCGAGAAACCCGTCGAGCCATGGGGGCACCGGTTGGGGTGACGCGTCCTCAGCCAACGGGGGCATCGGTCAGGAGTTCCTGTTGCAGGGCGGCGGTCACGTCCACCAAGGTGCCACCCTGTGCCACGATCCGGCGCTGCCGCTCGGCCGAGTTGCCGGTCCGTACCAGGTCGCTTAACGAAGCCAGTTCGTCCGAGCACCCCAGGCGGGCCGCCGTGCCCGACAGCAACTCCACCAACTCGTCGACAATCTGGCGGGCCGGCTTCCGATTGCCGTTGTCATCCACGATGAGTTGGGCATCCAACCCGTGGCGGGCGGCCAGCCACTTGTTCTGACGCACCACCCACTCCCGCACTCCGGGCAGGGGCACCCCGTTGTCGATCTGCGCATCCATCCACGCCACCAGGCACTGAGCCAGCGACGCCACGCCACAGATCTCGGTCATCGTTGGCATACCGTCGCACATCCGCAGCTCGACCGTGCCGAAATCGGGGTGAGGGCGGACATCCCACCACACCTCCCGCACCGACTCGATCGCCTCAGCGCGAATCAGCGCATCGAGGAAGGCCTCGAAGTCGACCCACGAGGTCAGCCGAGGCGGCAACCCGGCGGTGGGAAGACCCTCGAAAATCTTGGTTCGAGCCGAGGCCAGCCCTGTGTCGTAGCCGTGCCAGAACGGCGAAGACGCCGACAGCGCCAGGAACACCGGCAGATAGGTGGTGAGCGAGTTGACGGTCGCCACACACTTCTCCGCCGACCGAACCCCGACGTGATAGTGGATGCCGTAGATCGCCAGGCGACGCACCGGCCACTGCATCTCGTCGAGCAGCTTCTGATAGCGCGCCGACGGGCTGACCTGCAGGTCGCGGTAGGAACTGAACGGGTGCGTGCCCGAACACAGCAGGCCAACCCCTCGGGCATCTGCCGCCTGGCGCAGCTCGGAAATGCCCGCCTCCAGGTCGCGCCGTGCGTCGCTCACCGTGTCGCAGATGCCGGTGATGGTCTCCACCGTCGACTCAAACAGCTCGTGCTTGAGCGCCGGATGCTCGGACCCGTCGTCAGGCTCCACATCGGCCAGGGTGTCGGTGGCCGCCGCGGTGAGCCCGTGGGTCTCCCGATCCACCAGGCTCAGCTCCACCTCCACCCCCAACGACGAAGTTGGCGACGAATGGAACTCGATCGTCATGGCTCGGCCCGAACGAGGGATTCACGGATCATCGGCCCATGGTAGGTGGCGCCAGACAACGGCGTGACGCTTGGCTCAGCATCCGCAGGGTCGGCCGCTGCCAGCCCACGCCGGTAGCGTGCGCCGCGTGGCGGACACCGACCAGAGCACCGAGGAGCACGCAGCCGCCCAGTACCGCATCGGGGTGATCGGCGGAATCGGCGCTTACACCATGTGGGGCCTGTTCCCGCTGTTTTTCCATCGGCTGGAGCCCACTTCACCCCTGGAAATCATCGGGCATCGCGTCATCTGGACGGCGGTGCTCATGGTCGGCGTGCTGTCACTCGGGGCGGGCTGGGGCTGGGTCCGTCCGCTGCTGGCCGACCGCCGCCGCACCGTTTCGGTGGCGTTGGCAGGGGTGTTGTTATCCGCCAACTGGCTGATCTACGTGTGGGCGGTGACCAACGACCGGGTGGTCGACGCCTCGCTGGGTTACTTCATCAACCCACTGGTCACCGTGCTGCTCGGCGTGCTCGTGCTGCACGAGCGTCTCCGCCCGCTGCAATGGGCGGCGGTGATCGCCGGGGCGGTGTCGGTGCTCGTCCTCGTGCTGGGGTACGGCTCGGTGCCCTGGGTCAGCCTGGGGCTGGCGGCATCGTTCGGGACCTATGGACTCTTGAAAAAGCAGGTGGGTCTGGGCGCCGTGGAGGCCCTGACCGCGGAGACGTTTGCGGTCGTACCCCTCGCCCTGGGCGGCATGGGCTGGGCGCTGGTCGCCGGCGAACTGGACTTCCCCGCCGCGCCGATCAGCATGAAGCTGCTGCTGCTGGCCGCCGGTGCCGTCACCGCCGCCCCACTGCTGGCCTTTGGCGTGGCCACCAACCGCATACCGCTGTCGATCATCGGCCTGCTCCAGTATCTCACCCCGATCATCCAGTTCATCCTGGGAGTGTTCGTGTTTGGCGAAGAGGTACCTCCGGCCCGGCTGGCCGGGTTCGCCTGCGTCTGGGTGGCGCTTGCGCTGCTGAGCGCCGACGGGCTCCGCCAGGGTCACCGTCAGGCCGGCGTACGACGGGCGGCGCGCACCACCGCCACGGCCGCGGTTCAGAAGGCGAAAACCGACGGCCGGTAGCCAGCACCGGCAACCACGCGGTGACGGCCTGCCGACGGGCCGACGCCGGTAGCTTGGACGCCCATGACTCCCCCGCCCAACGCCCCTGCCGACACCGACGCTCTCGACACCGCCGAGGCAGCCGACGCCGACCTCACCGCCGCCGATCTCACTGCTGCGGACGTTGCCTGGGAACTCGACGACCTGCTCAAGGGCACCACCACCGACGACCTGATGGCACGCGCCGCCAAAGTGACCGACGAGGTTGCCGCAGCCCGAGGCACGGTCGGTGATTTGGATGCCGCCGGGCTGGCCACGCTGATGCACCGGCTGGGCGACCTCCACGATCTGCTCGGCCGAGCCGGCTCGTACGTGGGGCTGAGGTTGGCCGAGAACAGCCTCGATCCCGAACGTGGCGCCGCCATGGCAAATCTGTCCGAGGCCGCCACCGAGCTGTCAACCAAGTTGGTGTTCTTCGAGCTGGAATGGGCAGCGGTGCCCGACGAGCAGGCCGAGGCGTTGCTGGCCGACCCGGCGCTGGACTTCTGCGCCCATCACCTGCGCACCATGCGTCGCTACCGCGATCACCTGATGAGCGAGGCCGAAGAGCAGGTGCTGACCGAAACATCGGTCAGCGGCGCCGCCGCCTGGGTGCGCCTCTTCGACGAACAGACCTCGGCCATCGAGGTGGCGATGCCCGAATCATCACCAGGTGGTGCGCGCACCGCATCGCTGGAGGAGGGTCTGTCGTTGCTGCAGCACCCCGACCGTGCCGTGCGGGCCGACGCCGCCGAGGCTGTTTCGGACGCGCTGGAGCCCGGGCTGCGGACCCGGGCCTACATCTACAACACGCTGCTACTCGACAAGTCGGTGCAGGACCGGCTGCGTTCGTACCCAAGCTGGCTGTCCAGCCGCAACCTGGCCAACGAGGCCTCCGACGAGTCGGTGGCCGCCCTGATCGAGGCGGTGGTGGCCCGCTACGACCTGCCCCGACGCTGGTATTCGTTGAAGGCCCAGGTGTTGGGCCTGGACCGGTTGGCCGATTACGACCGTTCGGCCTCGGTGGCCGAGAGCGACCGCAAGGTGGGCTGGAGCGAGGCCTCATCGCTGGTGATCGACGCCTACGACAGCTTCTCCCCCAGGCTGGCCGGCATCGTGCGAGAGTTCATCGACGGCAACTGGATCGACGCCCCGGTGCGTTCCGGCAAGCGACCGGGCGCCTTCTGCGCCTACACCGTGGCGAGCCACCACCCGTACCTGCTGTTGAACTGGACCGGCTCGAACCGGGATGTGCTGACGCTGGCACACGAACTGGGGCACGGCATCCACGCCTACCTGGCCCGCCCCCAGGGCATCTTCGCCCAGGACACGCCACTGACGATGGCTGAGACCGCCTCGGTGTTCGGCGAGGCGGTGACCAACAATGCACTGCTCGCCCAACTGGACGACCCCAACGAACGCTTCGCCCTGCTGGCGTCCACGCTGGAGGACTCAATCGCCACCGTGTTCCGCCAGGTGGCGATGAGCCGCTTCGAAGCGGCGTGTCACACCCATCGACGAGACGTCGGCGAGCTGTCGGTGGACGACTTCGGTAACCACTGGGCCGACACCCAAACCGAGCTGCTCGGGGACACCGTGGAGGTCACCGACGGCTACCGAAACTGGTGGAGCTATGTGCCCCACTTCATGGCCACCCCCGGATACGTCTACGCCTACGCGTTTGGCCAGCTCCTGGCGCTGTCGGTGTACGCCCGCTACCAGGCCGAGGGCGAGGCCTTCGTGCCCAGCTACCTGGACATGCTGGCCGCAGGCGGCTCGAAGAGCCCCGAAGACCTGGCCGCCATGGTGGGCTGCGACCTGACCGACCCGGGCTTCTGGGATGCCGGACTCGACATCGTGGCCGGGCAGTTGGACGCGGCCGAGGCCGCAGCGCGGGCGGCCGGACGTCTGTCGTAATCCGGCGAACCGGGGGTGCGAACGACGTTGGGTGCTCGTGGCCGGTGTTCCGCCAGACGCCACGTCGCCGGAGATATGGCAGGCACACGAATCGTTGAAGCCTGCTGCGCCGCTCCATGGGCGTCGGCCTCGGGGCCGGGCCGACCGCGCTCACCGGGTGTATCAAGCCCACGGCTCACGGCGACGGACCCGATGCGAACTCGCTGCCCGAGGTAGCAGGCGCCCAGCGGCCGGCCTACTGGGACGCTCCCAGCCACTGGATCGATGTGGCGCTCCCAACAGCCGTGTCCACCACTGCCGCCAACGAGATCAACCGCTCAGTAGAACTGATCGCTCTGATCCACGGCGGCTTCTGGAGAGACACCTATGGCGCCGATCTGATGAAGCCGTTGGCCTGCGAACTGCTGGCGCGGGGCCACCCGGTGGCCAACCTGGAGTATCGACGTCTCGGTGGCCGGCGTGCTGGATGCCATCGACGGCGCCGACCACTTCGTCCTGATCGATCCCACCTCGGCGCCGTGGCGGCGCGTGACCGACTGGATCGACCGGACCGTCGACTGAGCCATCCAGCGCCCCGGTTAGCGCCAACCGGTGGGTGGCCGGGTGATGACGCCGGTTCGGCGCTCGGCGTCGCGGAGCCGTTCATAGGGATTGCGTGCAGCACCGGTGGCCCCGCCGGGGTGAACCTCCACATGAAGGTGCGGATAGGCGTATGCCGCGTTGCCGGAACTGCCGACGTTACCCACCGGCCTTCCGGCCCAGACCCGGCCACCCTTGGCAACGCCGGCCGCATAGTTGTTCATGTGGCAATAGAGGTAGTAGCCGCCGTCATCGCCGCTGATTCCCAGGGAATGCCCGCAGCTGGACGAGTACACCCTGGTGGTGATGGTGCCCGACTCGATGGCCACCACCTTCTGTCCCCGAGTGGCCATCACGTCCACACCCTGGTGGCGACGGCTCCCACCTCCCCTGGAGAATCCGTAGTCGTTCTGGTAACGCACCGGGCCAACCACCGGAAACCGATCAAATCCATTGACGGCGTTGGTGGTTGTGACCGCCGAGTGAGGCGCAGCGACGCATCCGGCGGCGCCAAGCGCCACCGCAACAACAAGTCCGGCTGCAACCGAGCGCACGCGCGACGACAGGTCGGGGAAACGGGGAGACAGGTTCATGATCACGTGACAACGACTGATGGCGGGCAGGCACCCGCACACGGATCAATCGTTACCTCATCGTCACAATCACCAGCATATCGTCACAATGAGGGGCTTACCGACACCCAACCGTCATACAAGGCAGGATGGCGGAGTGGAGGCCAAGGAGTCACTCCGGCTCGGGCTGGGCGAGCGGCAGCCTGACCTCGAAGCGGGCCCCGCCCAACTCGCTGTCGTCCAACTCCAGCGTGCCGCCGTGGCGAGCAACGATCCGACCGGCCAACGGCAGGCCCAGGCCGGCGCCCCCGCGATCTCGGCTGCGAGCCTCCTCCAACCGACCAAAGCGTTCGAAAACCATGTCCCGCTGTTCGGCGGGGATACCCGGCCCGTCGTCCTCGACCACCATTCGGGCGTAGTCCCCTTCGGTACCCACCGACACCCGCACCGTCTCCGAGGCGTGACGCCCGGCGTTCTCCACCAGGTTGCGCACCACGCTGGCCAACTGACCCGCATCGCCATGCACCCGGGCCGCACTCAAGCCCGACAGGTCCAGCCGCCGGCCCTTGAGGTGCCCAACCTGCTCGAGCACCAACTCGTCCAGATCGACCTCGGTGTCCGGTACCGGGCCGAACGCACCCTCCTCCAGGCGCGCCAGCGTGAACAGATCACCGACCAGGCGGTCCAGCCGTTCGCCCTGGGCCAACACGGTGACGCCGACCGACGACCAGTCGGCGGTGTCGGGATAGGCCAGCGCCGTCTCCACCTGGGCCCGGATTGCGGCGACCGGGCTGCGCAGTTCGTGTCCCGCATCGGACACGAACTGACGCTCCCGCTTCGAACTGGCCTCCAACCGATCCAACATGGCGTTCATGGTGACGGCCAGGTGTGCCACCTCGTCGTCGGTCGGCGGCACCGGCAGCCGCTCGTCGAGTGTCCGGGAGGTGATGTCCCCCACCCGGCGTCGTAGGTCGGCAACCGGCTCCAGGCTTCGACGGGTCATCACCCACGAGCCCATCCCGACGGCCACAAGCAACGACGGAACCACCACCCACAGCGCCAATCGGACCACCGCGACACTGCGGTTGACGTCACTCAGGCTGGTGGCCACCTGCACGATCAGTATGCCTTGTTCAGTCGGCACCCTCTTCGATTTCGTCACGAACTCTGATCGATCCACCTCGCGGGGAAGCTCCCGACCCTGAAGCGCCAGCACCAGTGGGTCCCGCCCCGATTCCGGCACAACCATGCCCGGGGTCGGATACGGCTCGAAGGCCACCGCCGCCAGCGTGTCGCTGGGCCCTACGCCCAAGGGGGTCAAGAGCCTCACCGGAAGCGTCACCGCCTCCGAATTTTGAGCGAGGATCAATTGGGTGACCGATTTGGGCTCCTTCCTCGCAAAGTCCACATAAGCATCCAGCGCAACATCGTTCCTGCGGGCCACCTCGCTCACCAGTGCGCCGCGCAGCCAGAACAGCATCAGCCATGACAGCGCCAGCAACGCCACTGCCGAGGCCACCGTCACGGTGAGGGTCAGGCGACCTCGCACCGACATTCGTGACCAGGCGGTCATGGCCTACCCCCCGGAGGTGTCGGCATGTGCCGGGGGCTTGCCCAGGATGTACCCCGACCCGCGAATCGTGCGCAGATCCTCGCGGTCGAACGGCCGGTCGATCTTGCGCCGCAGGTAGCCCACGTACACCTCGACCACGTTGGGGTCACCGGCGAAATCCTGGCCCCACACCTGCTCCAGCAGCTCGCGCTTGGGCACCGCTTCGCCGGCACGACGCATCAGCACCTCCAACAACCCGTACTCCCGAGGCGACAGCGAGATGTCGGTTCCATCGCGGCGCACCTTGCGACCCACGGGGTCCAGTTCCAGGTCGCCCACGATCACCGGTGCCAGCGCACCCTCGTTCACCCGACGGGTCAGCGCTCGCAGCCTGGCGATCAACACCACGTAGCTGAAGGGCTTGCGCAGGAAGTCGTCGGCGCCGGTATCGAGCGCCTCGGCCTCGTCGTACTCGCCTTCTTTGGCCGTCAGCATGAGGATTGGCGTCCACACGCCCGCCTCCCGCAGAGATCGGCACACCTGGAAACCGTTCATGCCCGGAAGCAGGATGTCCAACACGATGGCGTCATAGGTGGCCGAACGGGCACGTTCGTAGCCGTCCTTGCCGTCGTTGGTGACGTCGACGTCGAACCCCTCCTCCCTCAATCCGTGGGCAACCGCCGCGGCCAGCTCTACTTCGTCGTCAACTACCAGTACTCGCACCGCACCATTGTTACCCGTCATGGCATTGCCGGCGCGTTCCATCGGGGACCAACCTGAGAACACATCTGTGGCGGCACCTGCGGCGACCGGTCAGTCGTAGGTGGCCTCGACGCCCCAGTGCCCGGCCTCCACGGTGTAGAGCCGGGCCACGCCATCGGCGGTCACCGCCTGGATACGGGCCCGACGGCGTCCTTCGGTGGCGTCCCACCACCGCTCATCGATGGGCCACGGCCCGGCCCACGCTGTGATCTCCAACCGCACGCCACCCACCTCCGCCGCCTGCGGTGGCGCGCTCAACTGCCCCCTACCGCTGACCCCCACCAACCGACCCTCGCCATCGATCACCCGGGTGGGCAGCGGTGGGTCGTGCACCACCGCAGGGGCGGGTGCCGGAAGCCGGCCGGGCCACGGGCTGGGAGTGCTGGACCGGGCGGGCACACCGGCCGCAGCGCCGCCGTCCAGCCGGGTGTCGTAGGGCACCAGCGCCACCCCCTCCCCCGGCGCCCGACCGCCGGCGGGCTCCAACATCAGCACCGCATCGGCACCCAGTAGGCCCTCCACCCGGGCCAGCGCACGACGGGCTCGTTCCGACGCCGAGTCGCGGCCACCCCAAAAACCCAGCTGCCGGCCGGTGGCCGCCACCACCCGGTCGGGCACCAGCTCGAGACGCACCACCCCACCCTGGAGGCGTTCGGCCAACGGTACGCGATGGGCCGGACTGCCCCCTGCACCCCTTCCTGACAGCCAGCCCTCCAGCTGCCAGCGCAGGCGTTGGGCCACCCCGGTGGCGCTCAGCACCCCCTCGTGACGCCAGCATCGCTCGATGCGCTCGCCGTGCTCGGTCTCGGCGATCACCACCACCGACTCGCACGCCAGGCCCCGGGCGGTCAGCGCGCCGTGGAACTCCTCGGCCAGGGCCCGCACCACGAACGCTGCCGCATCCACCCGCTCGGCGGGCGGGTCCAGTTCTCGCATCACCCGCAGATCGACGGGGGGCTCGACAGCGTCAGTGGGCACGTCGTCGTCGCCCCAGGCCAGGCGCCAGGCGTCCAGACCCGCTGCGCCGAAGCGCCCGGCCACATCCGCCGGATCCAGCGCTGCGAAGGCCCCCAGGGTGCGCAAGCCCAGGCGTTCCAACAGGTCGACCAACTCCTCCCGGCGGGCATCATCGCGACGCAGTTGGGCCACCGGTAGCTCGGCCAGGAATGCCGGCGTGGTGCCGGGTCGAACAATCAGCGGGCCATCGACGGCGCGCCGGGCGGCCGTGCGTGCGGCAAAGGCCCCCTCGGCCACGCCCACCCTGACCGCCCCTTCGAACAGCTTCGACCCATCGGACATCGCCTCAGTCGTGAGTTGCAGCACCCGGGTCACGAGCTCTTCGTCACCCCCGAGATGACGGGCCGGTGGTCCGGCAGGAAACGACGCCCGACCCGGCCGGTGCAGTTCGATCCTGGGCGTCACCGCGTCGAGCGCCCGAACCACCGGTTCGAATGCTCGGGCCTCACGAGCGGGGTCACGATCGAGCAGCCGCACCTCGGGACAGCGCGCCTGAGCCTCACGGCGACGGAGGCCGATCGCCACGCCGTCGCGCCGTGCCGCCTGGTTGGCCGCAACCACCCGGTTGGCTGCGAGCACCACCGACGGCTGATCGGACGGTACCCCCCATGCAACCACCGCCCAATCAGGGCACCACAACGACAGCATCCGCTCGGGCCCCCGGTGAGGTCCAGCCGGTTTCGCCACCTGCGGGCCGCTCGACAACCTCGACATGGCGGCAGCCTCAGCCGGTGCCGGTGGGACGCAACGCCACCACCGGGGCAAGCCGACCGACGGCCGCGTGAGCGACCCGCCCGTCGGCGCCGACCAGGCCCTCGCGTTCGAGCCCACTCAGTTCGCCCGGCTCGGGTACCCGCACCCGACCCTGCACATCAGGCAACCAGAGCAGGCTTCGGCCCCCGCCACTGGACTGTCGGCGACCGCCCACAACCACCTCCACCAGCCGACCGGCCAGATGGCCCCAGCCCTGCCCCAGCCCACTCCACTGGAGGGTGCGGGCATGAAGCGACAGCTCGACACCCTCCCAGCGATCATCCGAAGCAGCGGTGAGACCACGCCGCCCCACCTCTCGGGTGACCGCCCCCTGAGCGACCCTCCGGGCGTGTTGAGGCTGTACCCGGATCAACACGCTGCCCCGCTCCCGCGCCCGTGCCCGCAGCCGACGCACCGCCGAGGCCGCCAGCACCACCTCGGGCCCCACCAGCACCACGTCGGCGGCATCGACCAGGGCCGCCATCACCTCGGTGGCCCGCGACCGCTCGGTCAGCCGGACGACCACCGACCGCTCGGCCACCACACCCAACGCCAGCGCCGCCTCCCAGTTGAACTCGGCCATCCCCACGGCCACCACCCACGAACCGGCCTTGCTCGCCTCCACCGCCAACAAGGCGGCCAACGACAACGCACCACACCGCCCTCCCACCGAGACGGTGGAACCGCGGGACGGCCCACCGGCGGGCAGCATCTGGGCCAGCGCCGGCACCACCGGCAACCGCTGCTGGGATGCCAGGCTGACCGGGGCCAGCCCCGCCGCCAGCTGTCGCACGCGGGCCCGCCGCTCCGCCGGGTCCTCGATTCGGGTTGCCAACGCTGGGATCGACAGGTCGTGTGGGAGCGCAAGGGCCATCGCCACAGCATCGAACACTCGTTCGTTCATGTCAATGGCCGCTGTCCACCGGCAAGACTGAGGGCGTGAATGTTCCGCCGTTGGTCGACATCGGCCCGCTGATGAGTGCCTCACACGGGTCACCGGTGAGTCCGGCCCGGCGACAGGTGTCCGACGCGCTGAACGAGGCATGTGGCACCTGGGGTTTCTTCCGAATCACCGGCCACGGCATCGACCCGGCTTTGTTGCGCAACCTCGACGCGCAGGCCCGCAACTTCTTTGCCCGCAGCGACGAGGAGAAGTCCCAGGTGGCCATGGCCAAGGCCGGGTCGGCCTGGCGGGGCTGGTTTCCGGTGGGTGCCGAGCTGACCTCGGGTCGACCCGACCGGAAGGAGGGGCTCTATATCGGCACCGAGTTGCCGTCGGACGATCCGCGGGTGCTGGCGCAGCTCCCTCTGCACGGCCCCAACCTGTTTCCGGACCACCCCGATGGGCTCGGCCCGGCAGCGATCGACTGGATGGAGGCCGTCACCGAGGTGGGCCACGCCATCATGTCGGGCCTGGCCATCGCGCTCGGGCTCGATCCCCACTGGTTCGCCACACACCTGACCGCCGACCCCACCGTGTTGTTTCGCATCTTCCGATATCCCCCCGACACGCGACCGCCTGACGGCCCAGCGCCCGCTACCGATGCCGATGCGCATCCGAACGCTGCGACGCCCCCTGCCTGGGGCGTCGCAGAGCACACCGACTACGGGCTGCTCACGCTGCTGGCCCAAGACGACAACGGCGGTCTGGAGGTTCGAGTGGCCGACGGTTGGGTGAAGGTCCCCGCCGAGCCCGGCGTGATGGTGTGCAACCTGGGGGACATGCTGGAGGCGATCACCGCCGGCCGCTATCGCTCGACGCTGCACCGCGTCCGAAACACCAGCGGCCGCAGCCGGCTGTCGTTCCCGCTGTTCTTCGACCCGTCCTGGGATGCCCAGGTGCGCCCGCTACCGATCACCGCCGACGATCCGGCGACACCCCCCACCACCTCAGCCCGTTGGGACGGCGCCGATCCGGCCGCCTGGTCCGGCACCTACGGCCAGTACCTCACCGCCAAGGTGGCGCGGGTGTTTCCCGAACTCTTCAGCTCGGTCGGTCCCTGAGACCAGGCCGTCCCGACCGCCTCACCCGATGACCGCACCTCGACCCGCTCCCCCCAACCGATCGCGGTGCCTCAAACCCGCCGTCGCCGGGTTGCTGACCGTCGCCGTCGCCTGCGGCCCATCGGGCATCAGCACCTCCGGCGCCGAGAGCACCGGGCGCCTTCGCTCGGCCGACTCCGAGGCCTTGTTCGCTCCGATCGGGCCTGACGATCCGGGTTGCAGCGCCGCAGTAAACGTCGACGGTCAGATCGTGTGGTCCGCCGCCTACGGCCGGGCGTCCCTTGAGCGCGACGAACCTTTCACCCCCGAAACGCTGGTGGACATCGGGTCCACCTCCAAGCAGTTCACCGCGACCGCTCTGGGTTTGCTGATCGACGATGGCACGATCTCGTGGGACGATTCGGTGAGCGACCACCTCAACAAACTTCCCGACTGGTCGGCACAGGTCACCGTCGATGACCTGGTGCATCACACCAGCGGACTCCCCGACTACATCGAACTGCTGGAGGATGGAGGGGTGGAGTTGATGGCCCCGTCCACCCAGGCCGATGCGGTCGACGCGTTGCGTGGCGCCAGGCCGGCGTTCGAGCCCGGCTCGAAGTTTGAGTACTCCAACAGCAACTACGTGCTGCTGGCCGAGATCGTGCAGGCCGCCACCGGCCAGGACCTGCCGAGCTACCTGGATGACCAGGTGTTTGGGCCGCTGGACCTGGATGCCGAGATGAACCCTGGCAACTCGGCGAGGGTCCCATCGCCGGCTGGAACAGCCCAGAGTTACGAGGACGACGCCGGGTGGAAGCCCGCCGACAGCCCTTGGGCGCAGGTGGGCGACGGCGCCGTGCAGACCACACCCGGGCAACTCGCGTTGTGGGGCACCCAGTACTGGTCCTCAGACCTGCCGCCGGGTCTGACCGACCTGCGGATGGACCACGCCGTCGACATGGGCGACGGCGGCCGGTACGGCCTCGGGATCATGAGCTACCCCGAACCGAGCCGGGGCGCCGGAATCGAAGGCACCGGCAGCGTCGAGGACTCCATCCTCACCCACTCGGGCGAATGGTCGGGTTTCGACACCGGCTTCGTCGTCGCCCCAACCGGGCAAACCGCCGTGGCCGTCACGTGCAACACCCCCGACGGACCGGTCACCGGCGAGGTTGCGGACGAGTTGCTGAGCATCTGGACCGCCTGAGTATCGACGCAAGCGGGTCTGCCGCAAGGGCGGGTTCGCCGATCAGGAACCGGCGAGGATCAACAGCGCCCCAACGATGGCCGCTGCGATGGCCGCCGCATGCTTTGGCGTCACCGACTCACCCAGGAACAGGTACCCGCCCAGCGCCCCGAAGGCCGTGGAGGTCTCCCTCAGCCCCGAAACCAGGCCCAGCGGGCTGGTTCGCGAAGCGATGAGCACCAGCAGGTAGGCCGTCACTCCGCCAAGGCCCGCCAGGGTCAGCCGCAACGGCTGTGCCCGAACCGCCGCCGCCATGGCTCCGGATCCCCGCATGCGCAGCACCACAACGCTCAACACCAGGGTTTGCAACACAAACAGCACGGCGATGTAGCGGATGGCGTCGTCACCGGCCCTCACCCCGGCGCCGTCGCTCAGCGTGTACCCGGCGATGAACAGCCCCGTGAGCACCGCCCACCGGTAGCCGGCAAGGCTGCCCCGGCGCATCATCGACATCAGCGCGGCCGAGACCACGACCACGCCCACGACGCCGAGCGGGGCGATCGAATCGCCCAGCAGCGTCACTCCGCCGATGGTGACCAGCAACGGCGCGGTGCCACGGGCAACCGGATAGGCCACGGCCAGGTCCGTCAGCTCGTAGGCCCGGGCCAAGGCCAGCGCGTAGCCCACGTGGATACACACCGAAACGCCGAGCCAACCAAGCGCTGCGGATGGCGGCGGGCCCAGCGCAGCCAGCACCGGCACGCTCGCCAGCCCGCCGACCCCCATGATCGCCCACGCCGCCACCAGCCGATCGCCGCTGTCCTTCATCGCCAGGTTCCAGGCGGCATGCAACATGGCCGCCACCAACACCATCACAAAGGTGCCGAGGCTCACGTGCGCTGCGCCGCCCTGCGACTACGCACGTTCGAACAGCACCATCGACCGCCCCTGGCCATCGTCGCGAAACCCGGCAGCGGCACCGCACCAGCATGACCGGCCCACAGGCACCGGCGACAGCCCATATCGTCAGGTGGGACCGCTCAACGGAAGGCACCGGCCGCCAACCGTGCGAAGCCGCGCTGCAAAGAAGATGGTTGAGGGGGATACTGCACGGGAACAGAAGAAAGCCAGGTCGGATTCAACCGGCTGGTTGGGAATGGAGGGTGCATCATGAATGCCATCACCGTCGCCTTTGGAACCCACGACAGTTCCATCGAGCCCCTGACGTGGTCAGCCCGATTGGCCCAACACCTCGAGGCCCCGCTGCAGGTGCTGAGCATCGTTGCCCCGGTCTCAGCCGAGGCTCCTCCCGAGTTCTTCGCCGAACTGGACCAGCGCCGCCGACAGGACATCGAGCAGGCCACGAAGAACGCGGGCGCGGCGAGCGCCGACGTCGTGGTGCTCAACGAACACAAGCCTCTCGCCGCCATCGCCTCCTACGTGAACGAGCATCAGCCAACCATGTGCGTGGTCGGCACCCACGACTCACACGAACCGGGAGGACTCGGCGAGGGCAACCCCGCCCACCACCTGCTGCACCACTGCCACGTCCCGGTGGCCATGGTCGGCCCGGGCGCCCCAACGCTGGATGGAGGGGTCTTCGTGGTCGGGGTGGAGGCAACCGGCGACCCGTCGCCGGCGCTTCAATTGGCATCGACGTTGGCGTCGGCTACGAACGGGACCGTGCATGCGGTGCACGCCTACGAATCGCTCAGCGAGGACGAGGCCGAGCGTTGGCGCCAGATCGAAGCCGACCTGGCGGGCGGCGTCGCCGCACCGCTCAAGTTCTTCCCCACCGCAGGCCATCCGGCACAGGTGATCCTGGAACACGGCGATGCCCATGACGCCGCCGCCATCGTGACGGGCACCCGTGGCAGCGGCGGGTTTGGGGGTCTGATTCTCGGCCGGGTTCCAGCCCAGCTTCTGAGCCACGCCAACCGTCCCTTGATCGTGGTGCCGCACCCAGCAGCGCGGAGCAGCACCTGACCCGTTCACCCACACGAAAGGAGCCGTCGCATGCCAACGGAATCTGAAAGTAGCCAACCAGGCGGCACCGACCAGGAAACCCTTGCCCACCACCTGGGGCACCTGGCAGCGGATGCCGACGACGTCATGGCAATGCTGACCGCACATCATGCGGAGGGTGGCGATCTTCACCAGGATGCGTTGGCCAAGACCGAGCGGTTGCAGTCAAGCCTCCATGACGTCATCCACGCGTTGACCCGCCACGAGCATCTGGCGATGGGCTCCGATGACGTCTGGGCCATGCTGTCACGCAAGCACGACCCCAAATCGGACGATCCCATCAAGTAGTACCGGGCACCGGCATCAAATGGTCGGGTAGGTCCAATCCCAATTCTTCTGCGAGCGCCAGGCCGGCGCGGCTCACCGGTACCCCAAGGGTGTCCATCAGGCGGTTCATGATCTGAAAGTTGCCAGCGCACCCAGCAGCCCGAACGACCGCTTCGGGCCCGGCCACAAGTTTCAGCGCCTCCCTCGCCGACCTCATCGCCGCACGATCGCGTGCGAGCGCTGCATCGGTGAACACCAACAGTTCCCGACCCCATTCAAGTTGTGAGTCCTGCGTTGGGTCGGTGACCGCGGCCAGGTTCAACGGTCGATCGGTTCGGGTGGCGCTCGCACGGAGCATGCCTGCATGAGCGAGCAGTCAAAAGAAGCATTCGTTCAGCAGCGAGGTTCGGGCAGCCACCAACTCCATCTGGGTTCGGTGAAGTCCTCGATGCGCATCCATGTCGCCCATCTGGTCCATCGCCAGATACAGCGCCGCATGGAGGCGGTGCATCGCCCGTTCATCGGAGGGAAGCGCGGAGAGGGCGTTGGTCGGCCAGGCACGTCCAACCGTCGGTAGCCATCCCCCGTTGTTCGTCGCTGCAGGGTCGACCTCTCCATGGGGTTCACCGTTGCCCGGCGGCTCGGTGAGCGGCCACGGGGCAACCCCGAGCGCAAAGCAAAACGTGTCGACGGCCACGGTTCTGGACACGACACCAAGGAGTTCAACCAGTTCAATGGGGGTCACTCCCCGGTCGGACACCGAGGCGATCCACTCGGGCCGAACGCGGTGTGCATCCAACGTCAAACGAGCGACGGCTTCGGCAATCACGTCAGCGGTGGAAGACGCAAGCCCATCCATCCAGATTCGGCGCGCCATGGTCGCCATAGCGGTGCGCTGAGAACTGCTGAACGAGGCGCCCGGACCACAGATCTGAGCCACCGCCTCGTCGAGCGCCAACGCCTCGGAATCCGGAACACCCAAACGGTCCATCCTCAACACGGTAGGAGAAAACGCCGGAAGGCTCGCACCGAGCCGTGGACAGACCGGCAGGAACCAATCCGTCGGTGGCGCAGGCTCCGGCGATTGACGTCACGTGCCCATTGGTTCAGGATCGGAGTCGCCCCGGAGGCCGAACCCACGTCGTGACGTTCGTAGCTTGACCAAGAAGGCACACCCCATGACCAGTTACGGGTTCCTGTTGTTCGACGACGTTGAGGAGTTGGACGTTGTCGGCCCATGGGAGGTGATCACCGCATCGGCGATGCTGCGTGCCTCCGAAGGCGCCAATCCCGACACGACGGTGATGATCGCGGAGCGCGACCAACCGGTGCGCTGCGCCAAAGGCATGGTGGTGGTGCCGCATCACACCTTCGCCGATCACCCACCGCTCGACGTGATCGTGGTGCCGGGCGGGCAGGGAACCCGAACTCAGATCGATAACGCCACGTTGTTGGATTGGTTGGCTTCGGTCGGCCAAACCGCCTCGTGGGTCACCAGCGTCTGCACGGGGTCGCTGTTGCTCGTCGGTTCCGGGCTGGGCGCCGGCCGGCGCGTGGCCACCCATTGGGGATTCGAGGACACGCTGGCCGAGCGGGGCGACTGCACCGTGGTCCGGGACGCCCGTTGGGTGCGAGACGGCAACGTCGTCACCAGCAAAGGTGTGTCCGCCGGCATCGACATGGCACTGTGGCTGATCGGCCAGATCCACGACCCGGCCCACGCCAGGGCGGTGCAGCGCTACATCGCCTACGACCCGGCACCGCCGTATCAGGCCGACGTTTGAGCCGCTGCGACCTGCCCCTCGACGTCGGCCCAACCACAAGCGGTCAGCGCCGGGTTGGGGTCATGGTTGCCTGCGCGCTCTTCGCCATCGCGCTGTCCGGCTCTTTGGTCACAGCAAACCGTTCCAAATACAACGATGAAGAATTGTGGCAACAACGCTCGCAGCAGTTTGCCACCGGTTTGGTCACTGGTGACCTCAATCGGCTGACCGCCTATGACGTCAACTTTGATACCACATCGGTCAGCATCACCATGCCGGGCGTACCAACGCTGTGGGTCGGTTCCCTCGTGATCATTGCGGAGTGCGTCTCGGACACCACCCCGTCGTCGTTACGCACCTGCGTGGAGCGATCCACCGGGCCGGCCCTGCCGAACGTCCACCGGGCAATGGCGCTGTTGGGTGCCGCACTGGTGGCGCTGTTGTGGCTGGTGAGTCGTCGGCTTCTGGGCACCATGACCGCCCTTCTTGCATGTCTCCTCATAGCGACAGAACCATTCCTGACAGCACTTCGTACCATGTTTCATACCGATTCTCTCGTCATGTCGTTTTCATTGATCGGTTTTGTGGCGTTTTGTCGCGCACTTGGGTTTGCCGGAAAGGAGCGCTCTCCGGTGGCACTGGGTGCTCTGGCGGGCGTGACCCTCGGTTTCGCCGGCCTGACCAAGTTGTCGGCCGCAGCCGTTGTGCCGGCGCTTGCCGTGTGCGTGATCTGGGTCGGAGCACGAACCTGGCAACGACAATCCGGGTCCTGGGGCGACCGGATCCGAGGGTTGGCACACAGTCGTCTCACCGGGGTGCTCGGGGCCTGCCTTGGCGCGGGGATCATCACGGTGGCGGTGGCCTGGCCCGCACTCGTCGTGGATCCGGCTCGGCAGATCGAGGCCCTCAGGTCCTCGGCGCGCTTGATGGAATCGGGGCACATTCAGTTCTTTCGAGGTGCCGTGACGATGGCGCCGCCCTGGTACTACTACTTGTGGGTCCTTGCGTACCGCCTCACGCCGTGGTCGTTTCTCGGCCTGCTCACCATTCCGGCAGCGCTTCTGGCCCGACGACTCGACACAAGATGGTTGCTCTTCGGAGTCTTCAACGCCTCGCAGTTGTTGGTCATCGGCATGTCGGCAAAGAAATTCGATCGTTACAGCGCAGCACTGGTTGCCGGGGTGCTGGTTCTGATCGCCATCTCGACCGACCTACTCGTCGGCGATCACGTTCGCCGCCTGATCCGGAGTCAACCTGCGGCGCTCAGCGCCGCCGTGTGCTCGGTGGCCGTGATCGTCCTCTGGGGTCACATCCTTGTGGTTGCCGATCGAGATTTCACCTACTTCAACCCGATGGTCGGCGGGTTGAATTCGGCATCTGGCGACCTGATGGTGAGTTGGGGCGAGGAAAGGTTCGTGGCGAATGACTGGTTGGATGAACGCTTCGGGACCGACAATTATGTGCTCTGCAACGTGCGGGTGCTCGGGGTGATCTGTCCCCCTGGTGAAGGCCCTCACGTTGCGGTCACCTATCTCTCCAATACCCAGCGCGACATGTTGGTCATCCCCCCTCGGTCGAGGAGCTCCTGGTCTCAGATCGGCTCACATAAAATCGGCGACGTTGAGATGATTCAGTTCTGGGAGGAGAATTAGGCCGACCGGCGATTCGAGGACCTGAGTTCTCACGGACTTGCGGTGGGCTCCGACGCAAACCGAGCGGCGAGCCCGGCCCGGATCTCGTAGTGGCGGGTCAGAAAGGTTGCTTCGTCGAGGCGCTTGCGGCGGAGCCACCCGGTGACCTCGTCGTTGCACTTGCTGGCGTTACACGAGCGGCATGCCGGGACGATGTTGTCCAGCGTGTAACGACCGCCCCGTGACAGCGCCAGCACGCAGTCCTTCTGGAGGGGTTCTGCGCCGGTCCCGCAGTAGGCGCAGCCTTCCCAGGCCTCCTGGATGGCCGACCATTGTTCGTCGGTGAGGTCGTGATCGACCCGGTCCATGCGACGCTTGCGTTTGCGGGACGCCCTGGCGCGGCGGCTGCGGTTGACGGCCATGGCCGAAACGGTAGGTGACCGTCGGGCCGAACCGGGCGACCCCCGGTTCCACCGCTCGAAGCGACCGGTTACCCGGCGATGCAGCGGGCGACCCGCTGCATTTCGGCCCGGCACCGGGCTTCGTTCATCCCGGTGTCCAGCAGGTCGCCGAAGCCCGCAAGCAACCCGGTGATCATGAGCACGCGGGCCTCCACCACCGCATCGTCCACCGGCCCTGACAGCTCGCCGAGAATGCGCCGAAGCGACGCGTACAGTTCCCGATGGCGCGCTCCGATGCTGAGCCGAACATCCTCGGGCATGTCGTCAAGGTCGCGGGCGGCCGCAATCATCGCCTGGTGCTCGTCGTGGGCGAGAAACGTCAGCTGTGCCTCCACCCAGCGCCCCAAACGCAGCTGCGGGTCGGCGTCGTCGGCCGCTATCCGATTTCCGGATTCGATGATCGGCTTGATGGCCGTCTCAAACCAGCGGGCCACGATCGCCCCTTTCGTGGGGAAGTAGCGATACACCGAGGTCCGCGCCAGGCCCACCTCGCCGGCGATATCAGCCATCGTGACGTTGACGGCACCACGCTCGGCAAACAGCGCCACCGTGGCCCCAATGACTGCCGTCTCCTGTGCCGCCACGTGTTCGGCGATGGAATCCCCCGTGATCTTCGGCATGTCAGCCGCGTGCCGCCATCAACTCGGACACCCGGCCATCGGCGATCGACAGCGTACGGGTGGCGTGAAGCTGTTCGGGCACGTGGGTCACCACCATCGTCGCAGCACCCGCAGCCTCAGCCTGCTCGGCGAGCAGGGCCATGATCGCCTCGCCTCGCTCGCTGTCCAGGGCCGCCGTCGGTTCGTCGGCCAACAAGACCGAGGGGCGCCCCATGAGCGCCCGGGCGATACCCACCCGCTGCCGCTCGCCGCCGGACAGCTCGGCGGGCCTGGCGCCGGCGCGGGACGTCAGCCCAACATGATCAAGCAGCTCGTCGGCACGCTGACGGGCAGCCGAGTCGAGGTGGCCGCCAACATGGGCGGTCAGGTGCAACTGCTCCCTGGCGGTCAGCGACGGGAACAGGTTGGCCGATTGATAGATCACGCCGATGTGATGGCGCCGGAGCGCGGTTCGCTGTTTGTCGCCGGCTTCGGAGGCATTGGTACCGGCCACCGTGATTCGACCGGTCTGTGGCACCATCAGCAACGCAGCGACGGCCAACAGCGTGGACTTGCCCGATCCGGAGGCGCCGGTGAGTGCGACGATCTCACCCGGTTCGACGCTGAGCGAGACCCGGTCGAGGATCGTGCGCTCGGCCAGGCCGTCCGGCACGGTGACCGTGACGTTGTCAAGGTTGAGGCTCATGGCCGGGCTCCCGCCGCTGGTTCAAACGTGGTTGAGGTTGACGGGTTCACGGTTGGCTCCTCAGCGCGACAATCGGATCAACCGACGTGATTCGACGCACGGCGATCAGACAACCGACCAGACCGAACACGATCAGCAGGCCCATCGACGTGAGGATCGGCCCTGCCGCCAGCCGGAACGGGGCCTCGCCGCCAACAAACTGCCCCAGGCCCACGGCGACCAGCGAACCCGTGGCAACGGTGCCCACCAGCACGATCGCCATCTGACCGAGCGCGTCCCGCAGCACGTAGCCGTTGGACGCGCCCAGCGCCTTGAGCAGCCCGATCTGACCTGTGCGCTGCACGGTCCACACGGTGAAGAAGGCACCGACGATGAGCGCCGAGATCACCACCAAGAAGTTTTGGATGAGGCTCATGGTGGAGGTCTCCCCCGTGTATCCGGGCGAACCGGCGTAGGCCGCCACCTTGGAGATCACCTCGGTGTCGGAGGCCTTCTCGGCTGACGTAAACGACATGCCATCGGGCGCTTTCAACGCAATGGCGGAGAAGCGACCTTTGGCGTTGTTGCCGTACAACAGGCTCTGCCAGGTGGGCAGCGAGGTGAAGGCGATGGGCACGTGGCCGTACGACCCCGAGTAGGTGAAGCCAAGGACCGGAAGCCGCTCATCGACGCCCACGATGGTCAGTTCGTCACCCACCGACAGCCCCTCAGCCTCAAACTCGTGGCTCAGAATGATGCCGGGTGGCCCGGCAAGCGAGCGCTTCGCCTCTCCAGCCGGGGCGAGGAAACTGTTCTCGCTGATACCAAACAGCGCCATGTCGATGGTTGAACCATCGGCCTTCTTCGCGTTGAAGAACGACACGCCGATCGGTGACGCCTGCACGCCGTCAAGCCCCTCAAACGCCTGGAGGTTGGCATCGGTCAACGTGGATCGGCTGAATGTGCCGTCGGCGCCCGGTTGAAAGGCCAGGTTGGTCAGCGGCAGGTTGCGCAGGCCGGAAATGCCGTCGTCGACCAGCCCGTTGGCCAGACCCGACAACAGCGTGGCCATCAGCGCCACCAGCCCAATGACCAGGCCAACCAGCGCAAACCTCCCTCGGGCGAACCGAAGGTCTCGTAACGCAAGGAACATGCGGGTCTCCTTCGCAGGGACACTGACTGCGCATCGTCCAGATGGCGACACTGTGTTGACATCATAGCGACGGACTGTCGACAAACCAAGGAGATGGCGCATCCCGACCAACCCGGCACCGGCCTGCCGCGCCTGCCGGCGGTGCATCTTTGACCGTCAGCGCACGAGGTCGGCCAGAAGCACCGTGTACAGGTCCAGGTCGTCCCGGCTGAAGCACACGAACCGCACCAGCGACACGGAGGTCGACGTGCTCAGCACCGTTTCGACCGCAATCCGAGCGGCCGGCTGAGCAGGGTACCCAAAGACGCCGGTGGAGATCGCCGGAAACGCAATGCTCCGGGCACCCACCTCGTCGGCTCGCATCAGCGACTCCCGGTAGCACGAGGCCAGTGCTTCGGGCTCGCCAACCTCACCGCCCCGCCACACGGGTCCAACCGTGTGGATAATCCATCGGGCAGCAAGCTTGAACCCCGGCGAGGTCTTGGCCTGCCCGGTTCGACAGCCCCCCAGATGTCGACAGAAGTCCACCAGTTCGGGACCAGCGGCCAGGTGGATCGCACCGTCGACCCCTCCACCACCAAGCAGCGACGAGTTTGCGGCATTCACGATGGCATCAACCGCTTCACCGGTGATGTCGCCAAGGACGGCGTCCAAGCGTGGCATCTCAGCCACCATCCCCGCGTCATCGAAACCGTCACCCGCAGCCACGTCATCCATCGTTGCATGGTGTCGCCGCCGCTCCGAGCCGGCCAACCCGGCTCTCTGCCGCTGCATCGAGACGATCGACGAATTCCGACAAAACCCAGCAACGATTCACCCGGGTTGATTGGCCAACTCGACGGTATGCAACAGAATACGAGTGGAGGTTTCGGCAAGAAACGAGCGACCCCAACTGCGGACGATGTCATCCAGGCGGGGCACGCCCGCCACCGACATCAGGATCAGATAGTCGAATGGGCCGGTGACGTGTGCCGCCAGGTCCACCTCGTCCAGTTGGCTCATCTCAGCCTCGAAACCCTCATGGTCACCGTCGGCGGGGAGCCGGACGTCGACCGCCGCCCTGAGCGTGCGTCCGATCGTCTCCGGATCGATCACCGCCGAGTATCCGGCGATCACACCGATTCGCTCCAACCGTTTCACCCGGTCGGCCGTGGCACTGGCCCCCAACGACACCTCGATGCCCAGGTCACGGTATGACATTCGTCCCATTTTGCGAAGCAGGCCAAGGAGAGCATGGTCAATGTCATCAAGTAGCACGGTTTCCACGGTCATCGTGTCGTTTTAGCCGCTGGGAACCCCGCTCGTCACGGTGATGGTGCCGCCACACTGCACTCCATGAACGGATTGGTCGTGGGCTTCACCACATCGCTTCCCCTCCTGATGATCATCGGGCCGATCGCGCTGATGGTCGTGGACATCGGCCTGACCGACGGCGTGCGACGCGGCTGGCCGGCGCCGCTGGGCATCGCCACCGTCGACCTGCTCTACGGGTCGGTGGCGGCAACGGCCGGGCTGGGCCTCCAGCGGCTACTGGGCACCCATCGCTCTGCCATCGGCGTGGCCGGAGGTCTGACACTGTTGGTGTTGGCCGCCCACCTGCTCGTTCATGCCCGATCGACTCAGCCGTCCTGCACAGCGACCGCTTCCACCGATTCCGGCACTGCACCGCGTCACCCGCAGGCGGCCACCGGCCGCGCCCCGGCGGGCCTGGCCGCACGCTTCGCCGGCCTGTGCGCCATCAACCCGCTCACACTGGTGGCATTTGCATCCCTGGCGGTGAGCGCTGGAGCCAACATCGGCCCCGGGTGGGTCGTCGGCATCGTCTGCGCGTCGCTGCTGGTGCACGGAGGATTTCTAGTCCTTGGCGACACCCTCGGACGCGTACTCACCCCGGCGCTCATCCATCGCGGACGACTGCTGGGCTGCCTGGGCGTTGCAGCGCTTGGCGTGCACACGATGCTCGGCGTCCTCTGAAGAACGACGGAGCTCGCAGCCGCCGAGGTCGACGGCCGCAACTACGCGACGGGTTCCTCGCGCTCGAACGACGGCAGCGCCACACCGGGCCGGTAGTAGGTGTACATGTCCTCGATAATGACCTGTGCCGCATCTGCATCCGAGCCAAACGACATCTCAACGGTGACGACGCCACCGTTGATGTGAATCGACTCGATGCCGCGCACGCCATCGAGCAACCTCTTGGCCAGCAGGTCCGGCGGGCGATGCCCGGAGATCTCGGTCCCGGGCCGGTACACCTCGTGGCCCGTACCGGTCAGCGTTCGGTTCAGCTCGTAGCGAACCACCCCGGGACGACTGGACTGCTTCTGCGTGACGACAACCGGCTGACCCATAGGGGCAGGATCGTACCGCTCAGGGGCGGTCCACCCCAAAGGTGTCGCATTGCTCAGCCTGGCCGTTGTCAAACCCCACCTTGAACCACTTCACCCGCTGCTCCGAACTGCCGTGGTTCCACGTCTCCGGGTCGATGCGTCCAGTGGCCTGTTCCTGGATGCGGTCGTCACCAACCGCCGATGCGGCACCGAGGCCCTCCTCAATGTCGCCCTGCTCGAGTCCTCGGTTGGCCGAGTCGTCCAGATACACGTTGCGGGCCCAGACGCCGGCGAGGCAGTCTGCCTGCAGCTCGAGGCGGATGGACAGCGCGTTGGCCTGATCCGGGTTCTTTCGGCTCAGGCGCTGCGCGTCGTCCGAGATACCCAGCACGTTCTGAACGTGATGGCCCATTTCGTGTGCCACCACGTAGGCCTGAGCGAAGTCGCCCGGTGCGCCGAAACGGTCGGCCAACTCATCGAAGAAGGTTTCATCGATGTACACCTCAGAGTCGGCCGGGCAATAGAAGGGCCCCACGGCCGACGAGGCCTGCCCGCACCCGGTGTTGACCGAGTTGCGAAACAGGTTGAGCTTGGCATTTGAATACTTCTGTTGTCCCTCAGCGAACTGCTTGGTCCAGGTGCGTTGCACATCGTTAAACACCCAGACAATGAAGCGTCCGGTTTCATCGGTGGGGGCATCGTCCGCACGGCCCGTCGGACCTGACGCCTCCGGCACGGCACCAGGCAGATCCATCTGCTCGACGTTGAACGGGAGGTCGCCGCCTCCGGTCAGGCGCGGCAGAATGAAGATGGCCGCCAAAGCGATCACGATGCCCAAGATGCCGGAGCCCTTACCGATGGGAAGGCCCATGCCGCCGCCCCGGCCGCCTCCACCCGGCAATGGGAACTGGAAACCACCGCCTGCGCCCCCCGACGATCGCTGGTCGTCCACGTTGCTCATGTCGGGTGTGGCGTCCTGGTCCCACTTCACGGGGACACGCTACCTGGGCGGCTCAGGCGAACAGGGAAAGCTGCGGGTCGGGCCGCACGTAGCGCTGATGAGGCCAGGGAAGGTCATCGCAGAACGACCAGCTGCGACGGTGGATGGCCGTGGGCCCGTAACCCAGCAACGCCAACTGGTGCTTGGGACACGGATATCCCTTGTTGTATTCGAAGTCGTATCCGGGGTGATTTGCTGCGGCCTCCCGCATCATTCGGTCGCGGCTGACCTTGGCCAGGATGGATGCCGTTGCGATCGAGAGACAGCGGGCATCGCCCTTGACCAACATCGTGGTGTTCTCGTGACCCACGAAGTCCCACTTGCCGTCCAACAGCACCGCGTCGACCGCCAGCCCCAACGAGTCGAGGGCGCGAGACGCTGCCAGCCGCTGTGCCGCCGACATGCCCAGCTCGTCACACTCCCGAGGCCACGCGTGACCCACCGCCCAGCCCCGACACCAGTCGGCCACACGGTCGAAGAGTGCTTCCCGGCGCGCCTCCGAGAGCATCTTGGAATCGCGCACACCATTGATACGTCGGTCGGCCGGCAGCACGGCCACGCCGACGGTCAGGGGCCCAGCCCACGAACCCCGACCCACCTCGTCGATACCCACCACACACTCGGCGCCCCGCTCCCACCACAACCGCTCGAATTCAAGGGTGGGCGGACGGGTCCGCCGCCGGGAAGGTGCGGTTGCCTTGCGGGTCCGACGTGCCGGCGACACCGGTTCAGCCATGTGGGGCGGCCGAATGGGTCTGTGGCTCCAACCCGGCGATGACCTGGAGCTCGTCGGCATCTGGAACCCCGGATGCAAATGCGCCGATGATCTCCCGAGCCAACTCTTCGGTGGTCAGGCGCTGTGACAACGCCAGCACATTGGCATCGTTCCAACGTCGGGCGCCCGTGGCGGTGTCGGCGTCAACACACAGGGCCGCACGCGCTCCCGCCACCTTGTTGGCGGCCATGGCAACCCCGGTTCCGGTGTAACACCACACCACACCCACCTCGGCCACGCCGTCGACCACTGCCTGGGCGACGCCTGCGCCCACCGACGGCCAGGGCGCACCTACCAACTCCCTCACCAGTTGGTGGCCCGACGCCCGCAGCCATGCGGCCACCGAATCGGTGGTTGGGGTCGCCTCGTCGGCGCCGTAGGCAATGCGCATGGGTTCACGGTAACCCGAACGCTCGATAGCGTTGCGAGGTGAACGACGACGCCATGGCGCCCGACACCTGGGCCCGGCTCAGCACGCTGCGGGCGCTGGTGGCCGACGGACGGGCGGAACTGGCCGTCAGCCGCCTGCGTCGGTTGCTTCACGACGAACCAAATCTGGGCGAGGGCCACGCGCTGCTGGCGTCAACGTTGCTCAGCCTGCATCAGCCCGAAGAGGCCCTGCGCGCCGCCGACGCTGCGGTGCAGTCGGCACCCGATGCCGCCGAAGGCCACCACCTACGCGCCAGAATTCTGCTACAGCTGGGTCAGGCCGGCCCTGCCCTGGCAGCGGCTGAGGCCGCCGTGGCTCGGGAGCCACTGGTGCCGACCTACCAACGGGCACTGATGCGGGCCGGTTTCGCCGCCAACAACCTGGACGCAGCGCAGGCCGGGGCTGTGGCCTGCGCGCGTCTGGCCCCGGAGCACCCTGATGGAGCGTTGGGTGAGGCAGAGGTGGCCCGCCGCCGGGGACGCCTGGGACGGGCCGACGGTCTGATCACACAACTGGAAGCGTCCCATCCCGGGCACAGTGGTGTGCGACGGCTTCGCCTCGCCATCGACGCCGACCTGGTGACGGCGCCGAAGCAGGGGTTCTTTGCCCGCATCGCTGCCCGGTTCCGCCGTTCGTCCTGACCCCGACGAGGGCCGGCGACCGCCCAAAAGGGCCGGGGAGATCGGTTGAGCAACTGAACACGAGGTGGGTGACGCGACGGTCACAGCAGCGCACACGCCCAGGTTTGCTCGACTCAGGTGCCGTCGGGCCGGCGACGGGTGGGCATGTCGACGCCCATGGTGACCGCGCCGCCTGAGCGCCCGGCCTCCGGGGTGCTCACCGAACCGCCGCCGGCTGAGTCCCCGCCGGACTCCGTGCTTTCGTCCGTGCTTGCGACCGTGGTCTCTGCTGCGGCCGCGGCCGACTCCGCCCGGGCCGTCAACAACTCGACGGCACCCGGCGGCACCTCCAGCAGCGCCTCTCCAACAAGCTCGCTGCCGGTAAACACCGGGTCCAAAGCAGGAGCACGAAGCAGGAGCACGCTCGGTGGTGTCCCGGTCGAGGACGCACCATCGGTTTCGGGACAATGCCCGAGGCCATCCGGGGTGAGTTCCCAGATCAGCGCCGGACGGGCACCGTGCCAGCGCAGCGCGCACGAGACCGAGCCCCCGGCAACCGGAAGGTCGCTGAACTGGGCCGGACGACCCCACCACTCCGAAGGGAAGGAACCGAACGCATCGACGGACGAGCCGTTGAGTGGCGCTGCCAGGTCGAGCGTGGCAGCCAGCAGACGCGCCATCGTGGCCACCGAAGCGCCGTCCTCTCCGATACCCAACGGACGGGTGGGATGCACCACGTCGGGCCAACACCCCAGCCGCTCCAGCAACGCCGACACCGCCGCCACCGTCAGCGCACCATCCGGTCGGCCTGCGGCGATATCCCGCCGGGCCGCATCCAACGTTGCGGGCAGATCCAGGTCGGCGCCCGGTTCCCGGCGGACCCACCGAACCCGGCCCAGAGAAGCCGATGACTCGGAGGACACCTCGGACGGCACCTCGGACGCCTGCTCAGGCTCAGGCTCAGGCTCAGGCTCGGGCTCGGGCTCCGCACCCGTCGGAAGAGCTGCTGCGATGGCGCGCGCGTTGTCCGCCACACCCTGCTGCCCCCACCCGTCGGCCATGACGGCCGCCGCTTCAACCATCGACGCCAATCGAGGCCGTTGTGCCTCAGGCCACCACTGCACGCCACGGCGGCGCAGCTGCCGCAGGGTGATGTGCAGCGCCCTGGCCAGATGCACCAGCAGGTGCTCAGGCGCATCGATCACCTCGTCACGCGTCAGCGACACGCCGAGCCCGAGCGATGCCTCCAGCACGGCGGCCAGACCCGCAGGGTCGTCATCGACGGCGCGGGCCACCTGCCCAACCACCGGGCCAACCACATCGGCATGGCCAAGCCGTGCCAGTGTCCCGGCAGCCAACGCGGCCGACACCGGGTCGGCGCCGGTAAACCATGCGCCATCGGCGGCAGCCAGCAGTTGAGCCCGGGCAGCCCGGGCCATGTCGGTCAGGGAACTCTCCGGAAGTTCCAGTGCAGCGCCGACTTCAAGGTGCCGTGCCCACCCCTTTGCCATCGCCGTCGTGTCGGGCAGGCGTTCCAACTCTGCGACCGCGTCGACCTCGGACGACTCGAACGAGCCGAGCGGCAGCCCCATGCGCAGCATGGAACGATGCGCCATCGGCCACACGAGGGCCGCCCCACCCGTACCGTGACGAGACACCACGGGCGCGACCGGGCCGTCGGACCCCTCGGGCATCCGTGCAACCAGGTCCACCAGGTCATCGGCCCGATCAACCAGATGCGCCGCTCGCGGCGGGCGCTGGGCCACCAACACCGTCGCCCCGTTGACCGACAGCACACCGCCCGAAACCTCGACCCGATCGATGCGGCCCACGTCGCTCAGCGTCCACGGGGTGGCCACCATTGCCAGGCCCACCGGGTCGGGCCCATCCACCTCAACCTCCATCGTCACCCAGGCCGAACCGGGCTCTCCGCTGCGTGGAGCGGCGCCCTGCCGGATCACCAGTTCGTTGGGGCCGACCCGGACGCGTGTCTCCGCCACCGGGAGGTGGTCGGTGCGCACCTGTCGAACGCCGGCAGCCTCGGCAGCGCGTTGCCAGGTTCCGTCATGGTTGAACCACCAGTCCAACACCCAGGTGGCACCGGGCAGCGCCACCGCCCCGCGCCGATCAAGCGATGCAGCACCGGCCCCATCCAGGGTGGACAGCAACGACCAACCCATCTCCATGCGGTTGCGGCCGGCCAACGGGGTGGGCAGGTAGAGCGAGGAGTCGGGGTCGTGTTGTCGGGTCCACCAACCCGGGGCCACCAGCGTCTGAGCGGCGGAGACCCGGTGAGCGGCGCGGCGCTGCCTGCGATCACTCATACGCAGGATGCTCCACCCCGGACTGACGGCCCATCAGGCCGTCGTAGGCCTCCGACGCGGACAGCCCCTCGTGGCACACCGCCCGCACCTGGGCGGTGATCGGCACATCCACCTCGTATTCCTCAGCCAACTCCATCACCGCGGTGGATGTCTTGACGCCCTCGGCCACCATGTTCATCTCGTCGACGATCTCCTCGATCGTGCGCCCCTTGCCCAGTTGCTCCCCCACATGGCGATTACGGCTCTGCGGGGAAATGCAGGTGGCGATGAGATCGCCCATGCCGGCAAGCCCGGCGAAGGTCACCTGCTGGCCGCCCATCGCAACGCCCAGCGCGGTCAACTCGGCCAGCCCTCGTGTGATGACCGCGGCCCTCGTGTTGTCACCGGTGCCCAGCCCGTCGGCCATGCCGGAGGCGATGGCGATGACGTTTTTCAGCGCACCTCCCAATTCGCACCCGATGACGTCGGGGTTGGAGTACACCCGGAAGCGATCGGTGGCAAAAACCGCCTGCAACGTCTCGGCCACCACCGGGTCGGGCGTTGCGATCACCGCTGCGGCAGCGTCGCCAACCAGAATCTCCTTGGCCAGGTTGGGCCCCGTCAAGACTGCGGCCGGGTGCCCTGGAAGCACCTCATGGATCAACTGACTCATGCGCTTGCGGGTGCCCTGCTCCAGACCCTTGGTCAAGCTCACCACCGGCACCCAGGGGCGAAGGAACTCGCCGACCCTGCCCAATGTCTCCCGAAACGCCTGGCTGGGCACGCCCATCACCAGCACGTCGGCGCAACGAACCGCCTCTTCCAGATCGGCTGTGGCGGTGAGGTCGGGATGGAGGTCGTAACCCTCCAGGTAGCGCCTGTTGACGTTCGACTCGTTGATCTCGACCACGGTTTCCGGGGCCCGGGCCCACAACAGGGTTTTGGCATTATGAGCAGCCAGGTGACCAACCGTGGTTCCCCACGAGCCGCCCCCGATCACCGACACCGATACTGGTTTCATCTGCGGACCTCCCTCGAATGAGCCGAAACTAGCCCACCGGGCGTTGCCGGGCGCCCGCCGAGGGCAGGCCTGATCCACCGCTACCATCGAGCCCGATGGCGAGCACGAGCACAACGTCGACGAGCCCGCAGGTCCCGCCCCACCCCGGTGGCGCGCCCCGTGCCGACGTGGTGCTCATCCCGGTGAAGGCGTTTTGCGATGCCAAGGCCCGGCTGGGCCCCGTGCTGTCTCCGGGGCAGCGGTCCAGGTTGGCTCAGGGAATGGCCGCCCGGGTGATCGCAGCCGGTGCGCCGGCGCCTGTGTGGGTGGTGTGCGACGACGAACGCGTGGCCGACTTCGCTCGCCGTCACGGGGCCGAGGTGTGCTGGACGCCCGGCCTGGGGCTCAATGGCGCCGTGGCCGAGGCGCTCGCTCAGGCAGCAGCAGCGGGTCTGCTCGAAGCGATCGTTGCCCACGCCGACCTGCCGTTCGCCCGCGACCTTTCCACCCTGGTGTCGCCGGGGCGGGTGGTGGTGTTTCCTGACCGCCACGCCGATGGCACCAACGTGATGGCCATCCCCACCGACGTGGGGTTCCGTCCTGCCTACGGCGCCCATTCGGCCGAGCGGCACCGCGCCGAGGCAGACCGCCTGGGGCTGGAGGTCCAATCCCTGCATGATTCGGCCCTCAGCTGGGACGTGGACACCGCCGACGACCTGTGGCCACCATCCGAGGTGGGCGAGTGGCCCGACGAACTCCCGCGCCCGGCGCCCGCCGAGCCCTGTCGAAGTCTGCCCTGAGGAGATCACGATGTCTCATAGCGACCTTCCGCCGCATGCCCGGCCGCCGGCAGCTCAGCGCCTGGACCCGCAACCGGGCTCCGCAAACATGGGGCTCCCGCCTCCAGCGGTGGCGCTTGCCATCGGCGCGCATCCCGACGATGTGGAGTTCGGGTGCGGCGCCACGCTGGCCCGCTGGGCGGCTCAAGGCACCCGAATCCACCACCTCATCTGCACCGATGGGTCCAAGGGCACCTGGGACGTTGACGCCGACCTGACGGCCTTGGTGGCGAGACGCCGGGACGAGCAACGAGCCGCATCGCGCGCCCTTGGAGGGTCGGGCGAGGTCACGTTCCTCAACCGCATCGATGGCGAACTCGACAACGACCCCAACACCCTCGCCGAGGTGGTCAGCGCCATCCGCACCGTGAAGCCCGACGTGGTGTTGGGCCATGACCCCTGGAAGCGCTATCGCCTTCACCCTGATCACCGGGCCGCCGGATGGCTGACGATCGATGGGATCGTCGCAGCGCGAGATCCGCATTTTCTGCCCCACCTCCGCTTGGAGCACCATCGGCCTGAAGCGCTGTTGTTGTTCGAGGCCGACGAGGTCGACCACCTCGAGCCGGCCGACGAAGCCGCGCTCCAGGCCAGGATCGCTGCCTTGGAGGCTCACCGGTCTCAGTTTGAAACCACCCATCACCACCGGGTTGGTGGGGCAAAATCCGGCCTCGACGAACGCTCCCTCCACACCCAGTTCGTCCTGCGCGAGCGGCGGTTGCTGGCCGAGGCCGCGCTCCCATTCGACGCCGAGTTGGGTGAGGCGTTCAAGCTGATGAACGACTTGTAGCGGTCCGGTCGTCAGCCCGTAGCGCTGGGAGGCGGCTGTCCGGGCGTCGTTGGTGCCGGGATTCCGGTCTTGGCGTCGTCTGCCTCGCCGGCGGGCTCCAAGCTGCTGGAATCCAGCTTGTTCGTCGACTCCGGGGGCAGCGGGGCAACACCCGGGACCGTAGTGGAGGCGTCACCAAACTCGTCGGGGTTCACCCGGGCCAGAATCGCCTGCTCCGCATCGGCCATCAGCGTTCGGGACGGACGTTCGGGGCCGGTGAAATGCAAGGTCACCACCGACGACCCGACCTGAAAGACGGTTCGTACGTCGTAACTCGACCGGTCCTTCGGCTGAAACACCCGGCTGACGTAATCGGTGATCGGTTGCTGGCCGCCAGGGTCGGTGACGTCGATGCGAATCTTGGTTTTTCCGTCGAGTCCCGACACAAAGTAGTCCGGGCAGCTGAGCAGAATCTTGGTGACATCGCTGACATAGTTGGCAGCAAATTGAGGGCGGTCAAAGGTGGCCACCTCGGACACCAACACGCTGTTGTTCTTGGGGTAGACGAAGGTCGCGGTGTCCAGCGGCGAGGAACGAATGCCCGTGGTCTCCACCTTCTCGCCACACCACGGTTCGCCCACCAGACCCGGAAACGACGGCACCACCTCCCAGTCCGCGGGGATGTCGCCCTCCTGCAGGAGCATGGTGGTGGGCTCGATCCCTCCCAGGCTCAATTGATCCAGAACGACGGCACCTTCGGTGGGATCCGGCAGTTTGCTGATGGCCTGCCCCAACGCCTGCCCGATACCCAGCCCCACGGCTGCAACGATGGCGGCCACCAACACCAGCCGAACGGCCGATCCGCCGAGGCGCTTCAAGATGGGGTGCCGAGGGGCCGGTGCGTCCGCCACGGGCGAAGATGCTACTCGGCCCCGGGTCAGGCTCAGCGGAGGGCCGTCTTGGTCCCCGCCTCGTCCCAGGCCGACGCCAACCGGAGGGCCACGTCGGCAGCGGTCGCGTCGCTCTCGTAGGGGTTGCGCGGCCAGAAGAACCCCCGCAGTCCGTCCTTTCGACGCCGTGGCACCACGTGTGTGTGCAGGTGAGGGACGGACTGGCTCACGCGGTTGTTCATGGCGACGAACGTGCCGCCCGCATCCATGGTGGCCTCGACCACCGCTGCGACCCGCTGCACACGGGAGAAGTACCCCTGAAGCTGATCGGTTGGCAGATCGGTGAGTGTCTCGACATGGCTCCGAGGCACGACGAGGACATGGCCCGGAAACAACGGCACCTTGTCGAGGAAGGCCACCGCCACCTCGTCGGCAAACACCACGTGCGCCTTTGACGCTCCGGCAACAATCCGGCAGAACACGCAGCCATGTTCCTCCGCTGGATCCGCAACCTGAGCTTCATTGTCACCGGTCATCGACACCATGGTGCCACGGGTCGGACTCGCCCACTCCCGGGTCTTGCATCAGGCGCACTGCACGCGCCCTCACCACGGGAGTCCACATGTCCGAAGTCCCATCCTCGCCAACGCGGCCCGATCCGCCCCGGCTGCCCCTTCCACGTCGCATCCCCACAGCTCCGGCGGGTCGGGGCCCGGCACTGCCGTTGTCCAGCCAGTCCCACACCGCCTGGGCTGCGGCGCTGGTCGGCCTGGCCGATCACGCTCCGGTCCTGGTGGAACTCACCGCTGCCGGATCGGTGCGCTGGTGGTCACCGCACGACGGCGACCAGGCCGATCCGATCAGCCTGGTCTGGGCACAGCGGGCCGAAGCCGACGTGCAGCTCGCAGGTTTGGCGCTCGGCCGGACCGCACCCGACGCCCACGCAGGCCTTCCGGGCGTCTCAACAGCAGCCGCAGTGGTGGCGACCCGCACCGGCGACTGCTCGGTCACGACCGGCACCGGAGCAGACCTCACCAACGCCGGGGGGCGCAGCCTCGTGGTCGACGCCCTGATGCTGTATCTGGGCCTGCCCACGGCGGCGGAACCGCGAACGCCCGCACACTTGGTTTGCTCGGTTTGGCTCGACCGCCTGCTGGCTGCGACGGTGCTCGAACCCGGGCGCGTCACCACCTGGACGGCGGCCATACGGCACCATCCGTTGAGCTCCGGCGGCACCACGGCACCCGAATTGGCTGCGATCACCCAAGACCTGGGCGCGATGGGGTGGGACCCGATGCGGCTGGCGGTGGCGGCCGGCTCCACCGACTGGGTCGACCTCGATCCGGTCGGAGCCGCGTGGATGGATCGGGGTGCGTTCGCCCGCCGCCTCCTGGACCGGTACCCGGATCTTGATGATCAATGCCGCGTCCTTTCGGCCGTCATGCCAACCCGATTGGCCCACACGGTTCGCCACGCCGTGTCGGCATCGCTCACTCATCGTCGGTGATGCCGCATCCGAACGGTTTCGACCATGGTTTCCATCGACTACACAGGTGATCATGCGGCTGAACCTGACAAGCGACGAGCTCTTGGCAACCACACGCGCGGTGCGCAAGCGCCTTGACCTCACACGGGATGTGGAGCCCGAAGTGATCGACGAGTGTCTCAACGCTGCCCTCCAGGCCCCCACCGGCTCAAACACCCAGGGCTGGCACTTTCTGGTGGTGCGGGATCCCGAGCTTCGCCGCGGCCTGGCCGACCTGTATCGCGAGGCATTTTCCGGTTACATCGCCCTGCAAAAGGAGGCAGCCGCGAAGCTGGGTCCATCGGAGACGGCCGACACCCAGCAACGTGTGCGTTCGTCGGCCGAGTACCTGGCCGAGCATCTTCACGAGGTTCCGGTTCATCTGATCCCCTGCATTTCCGGGCGACCCGAGAAACTCCACCAATCGATGATGGCCGGGTTGTACGGCTCGATACTGCCCGCCACCTGGAGCTACATGCTGGCCGCCCGTGATCGGGGACTGGGCACGGTTTGGACCACGCTGCACCTGCCGTTTGAGCAGCAGGCTGCGGAGCTTCTGGGCATCCCCTACGACCGGGTCACGCAGGTGGCCCTCATTCCAACGGCCTACACGCTGGGCACCGACTTCAAACCCGGTCCCCGTCGCGACAAGACCAAGGTCATCCACCACGATCGATGGTGATCGGTCGTTCCGCCGCCCAGACGCAACGAGCCGGCGATCAAGGGTTGAGACCGAGCGACGCTACCCTTCAATGGGTGACCACCCGCGTACGTTTCGCCCCCTCCCCCACCGGCTCGTTGCATCTGGGCTCGGCCCGCACGGCCCTGTTCAACTGGCTGTTTGCCCGCTCTGCGGGCGGTGAGTTCCTGGTGCGCATCGAAGACACCGACGCCGAACGCTCCCGACCGGAGCTGATCCAGCAGGTGTTCGACACGCTGGAGTGGTTGGGGCTCGACTGGGACAACCGCGGCGACGAACCCAGGCAGTCTGAGCGCGCCGATCAGTATCGCGAGGCGGTTGATCGGATGTTGGCCGAGGGTCGGGCCTACGCCTGCAACTGCGAACGTGCGGCGGTTGACGCACGCAACTCCGCCGCCGGTCGTCCGCCCGGCTACGACGGCTTTTGTCGTGATCGCGCCTTGACCGTGGGTCCGGACACGGTGGCCCGCTTCGCCACGCCGTCCGCTGGAACCGTCGAGTTCGACGACGTGATCCGGGGCCACGTCAGCTTCGAATGCGCCAACCTGGAGGACTTCGTCATTGCGCGCAGCGATGGCTCGGTCACCTTCCTGCTGGCCAACGCCATCGACGACGACGCCATGGGCATCACCCACGTGATGCGAGGCGAGGACCTGCTGAACACCACTCCAAAGAGCCTGTTGCTGCGCCAAGCGATCGGCGGTGGGGAACCGCCGGTGTACGCCCACCTGCCGTTGATCGTCGGTGAGGGCCGCAAGAAGCTCTCCAAGCGGCGAGATGACGTGGCGGTCGAGAACTATCGCGATGCCGGGTACCTCCCGGAGGCGATGGTGAACTACCTGGCCCTACTCGGTTGGGGTCCGTCGGACGGCATCGAGGTGCGCCCGCTGAACGAGATCGTGGAGATGTTCTCGTTGGAGGCCATCAACCCGTCACCCGCCGCCTTCGATGCCAAGAAACTGGCGCACGTCAACGCCGAGAAGCTCCGGGCGCTCGATGCCGACGAGTTTCTGCGAGCCAGCGAGCCCTTCCTGGCCGGTGCTCCGTGGGAACCGGCCGGCTTTGACCGGGACGTGTTCGTGGCGATCGCCCCCGAGGTACAGAGCCGGGTCAAGACCCTCGGTGAGGTGCCCGCCATGGTGGACTTCTTTTTTCTCGATGCACCGCTCATGGACGAGGCCTCGGTCGCGAAGGCCATCACCAACAACCCCGACGCCCCGGAGTTGTTGGCGGGTGCGATCAGGCGGTTCGAGTCCGAAACCTGGAGCGCCGAGGCACTACACGCCGCCACCCTCGAGCTGGGGGAGGCTCACGGGCTCAAGCTGGGCAAGGCGCAGGCTCCAATACGGGTGGCCGTCACCGGGCGCACCGTGGGCCCGCCACTCTTCGAGGCCTTGGTCCTTCTGGGGCGGACGACCACCTTGGATCGACTGAAGCGCGCATCCCGTTCGATACCCGATGAGGCCACCACGATCACGTGAGACGCATCGCCCGACCTCGCCGTCTTCGCACCTGGCTGGTGTTGGCCGTGCCGATGATCGTCATCGCGTACCTCGGCCTCACCTTCGTTCAGGTGACGCGGGCGACCGGACGTGACGATCGGGACCCCGTCGATGCCATCGTGGTGTTGGGCGCCGCCCAATACGACGGTCGTCCCAGCCCGGTGCTTCAGGCCAGGCTCGATCATGCGCTCGAGTTGTACCGCGAAGGCGTCGCACGCAAGATCGTCTTGACCGGAGGCAAGCAGGCCGGCGATCGCTTCACCGAGGCGTTCACCGGTTTCACGTACCTGCGGAAGGCCGGGGTACCCGACAGCGACCTGGTGGTCATCACCGACGGTGCCAACACCTGGGAGTCGCTGGCCGCCGCCGCGCGACAGTTGAAGAGCGGCGATCAACGCGACGTGGTGATGGTGTCCGATCCGTACCACAACCAGCGATTGTTGGGCACCGCCGGCGACTTGGGAATGAACGGCGGTGTCTCACCAACCGAGCGGGACACCGACTTTCGCCATCTGCTGGCCGAGACCGGTGCAGTGTCGCTGGGAAGACTCATCGGGTACCGACGGCTGCTGCGCTTCGGGTGACCGCGGCGAGGCGTCCCCTTGCTGTGGTGACCTACCGCACAACAATCGGAGTGTGCGCCGTCGGGCACAGGGCGCTAAAGTCCTGGGACCCTTCGGGGGTGGTGTAATCGGCAACACAGGTGGTTCTGGTCCATCTATTGGGGGTTCGAGTCCTCCCCCCCGAGCTCAAGACAACTTATTTGCGGGTGATGACACTCGAGCGATCGACCCAGGTCGGTACTGCTATCGTCACCCGGCGTCCTGCCCCCATCGTCTAGCGGCCTAGGACACCACCCTCTCAAGGTGGCGGCACGGGTTCGAATCCCGTTGGGGGTGCAACAGAGAAACCCTGGTGAGCTTCCCGATTCAGGGCGGTTGGCCAGGGTTCTCGTCGTTTGTTGGGGCGTGCGCAATCCGCATTGCCGGGCCGGTAGACCTGAGCCCGGCGCCAACTGACACCTCCGTATCGCATCACGATATATTGAGCGGGTGCGCGTCCACGATGTTCTCGACAACGCGGTCATCCAAGTCCGCGAGGGCATGGGCCCGGCAGTGGTGGCCGTTGGTGTCGCCGGCGGCGTCGTGGGGGCCGCATACGTCGGCGTGCTTCATGTGCTGACCCACGTGATGGGCCCCGACCACCATGCCGCCCCGGTGCAATTGGGCATCATGGTGGCCGTCGGCGCTGCGGTGGCGCTGATCACCCGAACCTGGGGGGAAACCGGCAACACCGAGTTGCTCGTGGACAACATCCACGTCCTCGGCGGCGCGGAGGATGTGCGGGCGCTTCGAACCCTGATCCCCACGTCGCTCCTGTGCGTCGCCTCGGGTGCCGGCATGGGCCCGGAGGCGCCACTGGTGCAAACCACCGGCACAATCGGCACGTTGGTCGGCACACACAGCGGCCGCTCCACCCGAGACGTCCGAGTGCTGACCATCACCGGGATGGCGGCGGGTTTCACCGTCTTGTTTGGCGCCCCCCTTGGTTCGGCCATCTTCGCGCTGGAGATTCTGCACCGACGGGGGCTGCAGTACTACGAGGCGCTGCTGCCCGCCGTGGTCGGCTCGTTGTGTGGCTACGCGGTCTACCTGGGCCTCAGCGGCCTGGGCATCAGTTCGGTGTGGGCGTTCCCCACGGTGAGCGACCTCACACTCGGCGATTTGGGCCTGGCGGTCGTCATCGGCATGCTCGGCGCCCTCGGCGCCGCCATCTTCACCCGGGTCACCATGATCTGGCGTTGGGCTCTTGCCGCGGTGCCCACCTCGTGGCGTTATGTACTGGGCGGGTTGGTGCTGGGGCTCCTCGGCTGGTGGTCGCCGTTCGCTCTGACCTTTGGCGAGGTTCAGGTGTCCGACCTCCTCGACGTTCGGTTGGGCGCCGGCGCATTGGCCGTGGCGATGCTCGCCAAACTGCTGGGCACCACGGTCACCCTCGCCGCGGGCTGGAAGGGAGGGTTCATCATCCCCCTCTTCTTCATCGGTGCTGCGTTCGGGCAGCTCTCACACGTCTGGCTGAACGACACCAACGAATCGGTGCTGATGGCCTGCGCCATGGTGGCGCTGTGCGTCGGTGTGACCAAGACACCGCTGGGCACCACGTTGGTGGTCACCGAAATGGCAGGGCTTCCCCTGCTTCCCGTCTTGCTGATCTCGGCGGTCACCTCCATACTCGTTGCGAATCGCGTCTCATTGATCGACACCCAGCGGGAACGCGCCGCATCCCAACCTGCGAGCACTGCACATGGATGACCGCCAACTCTCCGATCGCGACCACCAGGCCCTCGCCTCATTTCGACACGCCTTACGGGTGTTCCTCCGTTTCTCGGAGGAGGCGGCCCGGGAGGCCGATGTCACCCCCGCCCAGCATCAATTGATGCTGGCGATCAAGGGTTGGTCCGGGCCGCTCCCGCCCACCGTTGCGGAGTTGGCACACCAACTGCAGCTCAAACACAACTCCACGGTGGAGCTGGTGCAACGGGCCGCCGCCGCCGAGTTGGTGCGCAGCGACCCCAATCCGCTTGACCGCCGGCAGCATCTGACCCGACTGACCGAACGTGGCGAGGCTTCCATTGCATCGCTGTCGTTGCTGCATCGCGACGAACTGCGCCGATTCCGTACCGAGATGAACGACGTCCTGCGCGAACTGAACTGACGACGGATGGCAGACTGTCACCTTCCGGACAACGGCTCTGACGGGCCGGCCCATGCAGGTGAGGAATCGTGATCGCATTGATGAGCACCCGACGCAAGGCCATGCTTGCCGCCCTGGCGGTCGTTGTGGTCGGCGGCGGCGTGATTTGGTTCACCACGGGTAACGACCCTGAGCGGGCGGGTCCTCCCTTGACCGCCCCGACCGGCGCAGCAAAACCATCCACTTCGTCCACCACGGCCAAAGCCAAGCCGAAGACCACGCCCACGACCAAGGCCACCACGACCCCAACCAACGAGGTGTCTGAGCCCGGCGAGAGCGGGCAGCAACCCGCCCAAACCGCCGAGGCGGTGGGGCCCCGCAGTAACCCGGGTCCGTTCCAGGTGGCCACCGCCAAGGTCCCCTCGGTGGAGGCACAGCTGGCGGCACCCACCGGTGTCGAAGCCAAACCGGCCGTGACGACCGGTCGGCCTGCCTTCGCCGGTAATCAGCAAGGCGCCCAACCCCTCCCCCGTATTGAGCAACCCGTTGAGGGCCGCTTCGCCACCGCCACCGGGTATCGATTCGAGAATCCCCAACCCTTCGGCGACGCCCTCACATTCCTTGTCGTTCAACGCTCAGGCGACTGGGTGCAGGTACAGCTCCCGGTCCGCCCTAACGGCACCACGGCGTGGGTCAGGGCATCCGATGTCACGCTTGGCGAGGTCCCCGGCCACGTCGAGGTGAACTTGGCCCAGCGCACGCTCCGTGTCTTTGAGGGGTCCACCTTGACCGCCGAGACCCCGGTCGCCGTGGGCGTGGACGCCACGCGGACCCCCACGGGGCGACACTTCATCACCGACAAGTTGGATGAGCCGGCCGGCGCCAGCCGCTACCCGTGGAGCCTGGGCATCAGCGCCTACTCCGAGCAACTCGACACCTTCGATGGCGGCGCTCCACAGATCGCCATGCACGGTTGGCGAGACGCATCGGTCTTCGGCAAGGCGAAATCCAACGGCTGCATCCGCGTCCCCACCGATGTGGTCAATCAGCTGGCGGCGATGCCGTTGGGCACCCCGGTGGACGTCTACCCGAGCTGATGCTCGGTGGTCCGACCCTGGCTCAGACCCGACCGGCAACGAACAGGGAGCGCCAGTCGGCAGCGTGCGCCTGAACCACCGCGTCCGGCGTCTGGCGCAAGGCCGACTCGGGCACCATGTCCACCAAGGCCCGCCTCGCCTCATAGTGATGTGGATCGCCCACACCCTCGAACGTGGTGCGACGCAACTCGGCCAACTCGGGGTCGATCGCTGTTGACGCAAAGCCCCAGATGGTGACGGCGACGTCCAGGTCATGGCGCACAGGAGCCCGGCCATAGGAAGCGGCGCGCTTGGCCGCCAGCGCCGCCAAACCGGAAACCACGTCCTCCCGGTGCTCCCCTGCGCCAAGCGTCAGGTTGTCGACGCAACGCCCGACCAGTGTCAGGGCATAGCCGGTGTCCGGTCCGGGGTTACCCAACCGCGGTCCCCACGGCTGGGGCCCATCGAGTTCACCCGAACGTCCCGGCGTCCATGGGGGTGGAACCCGCGGTGCCGACGTATAGCTCCGTGCCAGAAGGGTGGGGTCTTCAGAGATGTGTGGAGGCGCTGCCATGGTGCACCCATGATACCGGCCCCAGCACAACCCGCTGTGTGCGTTGCGGTTCAGACCCGGTCCACCTCGAACTCGCGCTGATCAGACCGCCGAGTGGTTCAAGCCGAAGACCAGCGAGTCCACCAGCGCCATCCAGGAAGCCTCGATGACGTTGGGTGAAACCCCGATGGTGGTCCAGGTTTCCTCGCCGTCGGTCGAATCGATCAGCACGCGTGTGGTCGCACCCGTGGCGGCGCCTCCGTCGAGCACCCGCACCTTGAAGTCGGTGAGGTGGATGCGGTCCAACTGCGGGTAGTGCGGCGCCAACGCAGTGCGCAACGCAGCATCCAATGCGTTGACCGGGCCGTTGCCCTCCCCCACCGAGGCGATGCGGTCGTCGCCCACCCACACCTTCAGCGTGGCTTCGGTGGCGAGTTCGGGATCCCCATCGGCCCCCTCGCGGTGATACCCCGACACCCGGTAGGCCTCGGTTCGAAAATACGGCTGGGTCCAACCGGCTGCCCGGCGCATCAGCAGTTCCAGCGACGCATCGGCGGCCTCGAACACCCACCCCTGTGCCTCCAGGTCCTTCAGCGTGTCGTTCAGCGAGCCGGCGGCGCGACCGTCCAGGTCCACCCCAAATTCGTCGGCCTTCATCGACATGCCGGTTCGCCCCCCAAGGTCGGACACCAGCACCCGGCTGTGGTTTCCCACGAGGGCCGGGTCGACGTGCTCGTAGGCCGTCGTGCCGGCTCGACGGAGCGCCGAGGTATGCAGCCCTGCCTTGTGAGCAAACGCCGAGGTTCCCACGTAGGGGGCTGCCGGGTTGAGCGGCAGGTTCACCAGTTCGGCCACGTGCCGGCTGACCGGCCCCAGGCGTTCCATCCGCCCCTCCGGCAGGGTCTCGATTCCAAGCTTGAGGGTGAGGTTCGGTATGACGGTGATCAAATCGGCATTGCCGGTGCGCTCGCCGTAGCCGTTGATCGTGCCCTGCACCTGGGTTGCACCGCCCAAGACACCGGCCACGGCGTTGGCAACGGCACACCCGGTGTCGTCCTGGGTGTGGATGCCCAGGTTCACGCCATCGAGATAGCGGGCGATCTCGGCGGTGATCGCCTGTACCTCGTGCGGGAGGGACCCGCCCTTGGTGTCGCACAACACGATGCAGTCCGCTCCGGCCAACGCCGCCGATTCCAGCACCGACAGCGTGAACTCCGAGTCTTCCTTGTAGCCGTCGAAGCAGTGCTCGACGTCGAAAAACACTCGACGGCCGGCGGCCTTCAGGAAGCGAACCGAGTCGGCCGCCATCGCGCGGCCCTCCTCCAACGTGGTGCCCAGCGCCTCGCGCACCTGCCAGGCGGATCCCTTACCCACGATGCACAGCGTCTCGGTGCCTGCGTCGAGCAGTGCCTGCAGGGTGGGGTCGCTGTCGGTCTTGCCCAGCGGCTTCCGGGTGGAACCGAAGGCCAGCAGACGGGACGTGTCCAGTTGCAACTCTCCTGCAGCAGCCCGCCGGAAGAACTCGGAGTCCTTCGGGTTGGCCTGCGGATACCCACCCTCAATCCAGGTCACACCCAGATAATCAAGCTGTTCGGCGATGCGCAGCTTGTCGTCCACCGACAGCGAAATGCCCTCAAACTGCGAGCCGTCCCGCAACGTGGTGTCGAACACGTCGACCCGTTCGGGCAGTTCGAGACCGAACGATGTGTCTGATTCGAGCGTGCTCACGGGCGCTCCACCCAGTGGAGGTACGCATCGTCGCCTCCGCGCACCACGTTGGCGTAACGCTCGGCCAGCTCGGTGGTGATGGCCCCCGGACAGGCGATGGGGCGGTCGTCCACCGAGTTCACCGCCGACACCTCCGCTGCCGTGCCCACCAAAAACGCCTCGTCAGCGGTGTACAGATCGCTGCGCACCAGGTTGCCCTCCACCACCTCGTGGCCCATGTCGCCCAACAACCGCGTCACGGTGTGCTGGGTGATGCCCTCGAGCGCGCCGGCGTGCAATGGAGGCGTGGTGATTCGTCCGTTGCTCACGGTGAACAGGTTTTCGCCGGAGCATTCGGCGATCAAACCGGCCCGGTTCAAGAGCACCGCCTCGTCATACCCGGCGTTGAGCGCCTCCACTTTGGCCAACGACGAGTTGACGTAGTTGCCGGTGGTCTTGGCCGCCGGGGGCATGATGTTGTGGTCATGGCGCTGCCAGGAGCTGATCTTCAGTTTGACGCCCTTGGTCACTGCGTCATCCCCCAGGTAGGACCCCCACGGCCAGCAGGCGATGGCAACGTCCACCTTCAAGCCGATGGTCGACAGGCCCATTTCGCCGTATCCGTAGTACGCGATCGGGCGCACGTAACAGCCGTCAAGGCCGGTCGATGCCACCGTTTGTTTGGTGGCGGCCACCAACTCGTCCTCGCTGTAGGGCATCGGCATCATGAGGATGTCCGCCGAACGCTTGAGACGGGCGATGTGATCGGTCAAGCGGAAAATGCCCGGCCCGTCAGGGGTCGGATAGGCCCGAATACCCTCGAACACGCCGGTGCCGTAGTGGAGGGTGTGGGTGAGCACGTGGATCTGTGCCTCGTCCCACGGAACCAGCGAGCCGTTCATCCAGATGAAGGGCGTGGGGGTGAGTGGCATGGTGGCGCTCCTGATTTGGGCGGGTGGCCGGGCGTGTGGGTGGTGTTGAGCTAACGCGTGACGGCGGCGACCAACGCGTCGCCGATCTCTGAGGTGGACCCGACGTAGCGGCGCGGATCCGCGGTGGCGATCTCAATCGCCTCGGCCACCTCGGTCTCCCCAAGGAAGCCGGCCATCAGGCCCGCCGAGATGACCGCAGCAATCGGGTTGGCAATATTTTTGCCGGCGATGTCGGGCGCTGTGCCGTGTACCGGCTCGAACATCGACGGCCCGGTGCGGTCGGGGTTCAGGTTGGCCGACGCCGCATAGGCAACCCCTCCGGCCACCGCCCCGCCCAAGTCGGTGAGGATGTCACCGAAAAGGTTGTCGGTCACGACGACGTCGTAGATCTCGGGCCGCTCAACAAAGTGGATGCAGGCCGCGTCCACATGTTGATACGCGGTCTCAACCTGCGGATACTCGACCGCCACCTCATCAAAGGCCCGCTGCCACAAGTCTCCTGCGAAGGTCAGCACGTTCTTCTTGTGAACCAGCGTGAGGTGGTGGCGCTCGCTGTTGGCCGCCTGCTCGAAGGAGTACCGGATACAGCGTTCGACGCCGTGACGGGTGTTGACCGAGCCCTGCGTGGCGATCTCGTTCGGGGTGTTCTTCCGCAAAAAGCCGCCTTCCCCCGCATAGGTCCCCTCGGTGTTCTCGCGGATCACCTCGAAGTTCACCGTCGGGGGCAGGCGGAAAGGCCGGTAGTTGACGTACATGTCCAGCTCGAACCGCATCCGCAGCAGAATCCCGCGCTCCACCAGCCCCGCCGGCGCGGCCTGGCCCGGCGCCGGGTCGCCGACGGCGCCCAGCAGAAGTGCATCGAGGCCACGCCACTCGGCCATCGTCTCGTCGGGCAGCACCGTGCCATCGCGCAGGAAGCGGGCGGCGCCGAGGTCGTAGTGGGTCAACTCCATCTGGAGACCTGCGGCTTCGAGCACTCGGAGCGCTTGGGCGGTGACCTCGGGGCCGATGCCATCGCCGCCGATCACGCCGACGTGGTGTGGTGGGTTCTTGGTGGAGGTCATGAGGTCGTTGCTCTCAGGATCGGGGCTCTCGGGTACGGGCCGGCGGGTTCGGGGCAAGAAAAAACCGCCCACTTTGGTGGACGGCTGGATGCACGCACCGAGACTCGGTGCGTGCTAACGAATGATGGTTACGGCGAAATGGCCGTGGTGATCACGATTTGATGCCCGGGTCATGACCCACGATGCTACCAGCGCCACCGACGACCTGTCATGAGACATTCAGCGATACCACCCCACGCGTGATGCGTCGGCCCTTCGGCGGTATCGTTGGTTGGTTATGGCATCCACCCATGAGCTGTCCCAGGCCGCACACGACCGACTCAGCACCGAACTCAACGATCTGACGTCACGCGGACGCTTGGAGATCGCAGAGAAGATCGAGGCCGCACGAGAGTTGGGCGACCTGAAGGAAAATGGCGATTACCACGCCGCCAAAGACGAGCAGGGCAAGATGGAGGCTCGCATCGGCCAGATCGCCGGCATCCTGGAGGACGCCGTGGTGGTGGGCAGCGACGGCCCGTCCGATGTCGTGCGCACCGGGGTGAGCGTGTCGTTGCGCTACGAGGATGACGACGAGGTCGACCGGTATCTGTATGGCTCGATCGAGGAGCAGGGGGGCGACTTGGACGTGGTTTCACCCACCTCACCGCTGGGCGAGACCCTCGCCGGCAAGCGCGTGGGCGACACCGTTTCGTTCACGGCCCCCAACGGCAACGAGATCAATGTGAAGATCGTCGCCATCGACGGCTAGAGGCCAGGGCGGGTACCATGCCTCATGTGCGAGACCCCGCACGGGCAGGCTGGGGAGCTGCCCGTATCGACTCTGCGCACCATCCAGGAGGAGCCCAGCTCATGATCGACGACTTCAAGAAGTTCATCAACCAAGGCAACGTGTTGGACCTGGCGGTCGGCCTGGTCATCGGCGCTGCCTTCGCTGTCATCATCAACGCGTTCGTCGATGGTTTGATCAGCCCGCTGATCGGACTGATCCTGCCCGGCATGGACAATCTCGCCACCGCCAGTTTCAAGATCGGCGACTCCACGTTCGTCTACGGCGCAGTGATCGTGGCCGTCATCACCTTCATCGCCATCGCCGCCACGATCTTCTTCCTCGTCGTGCGGCCCTACAACAAGTTCAAGGAGCGCTCCGCCACCGACGCCGATGTCGAACCGACCAACGAGGAGAAGATGGTGGCACTGCTCGAAGAGATCGCCCGCCAGCCACGCTGACTCACCGGTTGAGCGTCACCGGCCCGGATCGGTCAGTCCGCTGACGGCGCCGGGCCGGTGACGCTGACGCTGCGGCCGAGTACCTCGGCCAGCAGGTTGGTGTTGGCCGAGCCCGCGTACAACTCCAGGTCGATGTCGTCGCCTGCTTCGGCGGGGTTCGCCACCAGTGACACCTCATCGGCCGAGACCAGCACCTCGACGTCGCCCACCTTGTTTGCGTGCGAGCGGTCGAGGCCCACCGCCACCCGCAGGATGCCGGCCAGGGTGCGCACGACCGCACGGTCGACCAGCGACAGGGCACCAAACTCGGGGTGGCGCTGCTCGTCGGGTCGGGCCTTGCGGTGGAAGCGGGCCAGCTGGGCGACCAGCTCGATCTCACGATCGTTGAACCCGGAGAGCCGGTCGGTGTTACGGACGATGTAGTAGCCGTGCTTGTGGTGGGCGCTGTGGCTGATCATCAGGCCCACGTTGGCCAGCAGGGCACCGGCCTCGAGCAGCTCGCGGTGCTCGGCACCCAGGCCGTGCACCCGCTCGAGACCATCGAAAATCTCCAGGCTCAGGCGGGCGATGCAGCGGGCGTGATCCGGGTCCTCGTCGGCGGCGATCAGCAAGTGCTCCACCGAATGGCGCCGGAGGTCGGCAAGGTGGGCGGTGTCTCCGCCGGTGAGCCGGGCCTGGGCCTCCTGGAGCACCCCCTCCCGGAGAGAGCCCTCCGAGATGGTCAGGCGCTCCCATCCAAAGGCCTCCATCGCCCCCTGAACGATCAACGCCCCCCCAACGATGATGTCGGCCCGGCTCGATTCCATGCCGGGCAGCGCCTTCAACTCCTCGGCCGACGCCGCCCCCAGAATGGCGTCGACCACGGCGTCGAGCTCCTTGCGGGTCATCATCGACCCGTTGGCCGACCTGCCGTTCTCCCCCGCCTTGGCGCGCGCCATCGCCGCCAGGGTCTCGATCGTGCCGGAACACCCGGCGATGACCTCGAACGGCAGGTCGGCCACCGCCGTGGCGAAGGGGGCCAGCGCCGATGCCACGTGTGCCCGGGCTGCCCTCAGCTGCCTGCTGCGGGATTTCTCGGATCCCTCGCCGAACAGCCCGTCTGGAAAGAATCGCCGCGTGGTCCTGATGGCCCCCAGCTTGAAGCTGCGCGAGGCCGCCACCTCGTCGCCGGTGCCATAGAGCACCTCGGTGCTGCCACCGCCGATGTCGATCAACGCGTGAGGTCGATCGAATACGGGCAGCGCTCCCAGAACGCCCAAATGGATCAGGCGAGCCTCTTCCACACCCGAGATCACCTCCACGCTCACGCCGGCCTCCTCGCTCGCACGGCGGATGAACACCGAACGGTTGGAGGCCTCCCGCACGGCGCTGGTCGCCACGGCGACGACGAGTGCGTTGCGATCAGCAGCCAGCTGCGCCGCCCTGGCCAGGGCTGCAATACCACGGTCGATCGCGTCGTCGTCCAGGGTGTCCATGTCGCCGCCACCGGAGCCCAGCCGAACGGTGGCCTTCTCCCGGGTCAGCACCTCGTAGCGACCCTGGTCGAGTGCGCGCGCCAACACGGTGTGAATCGAGTTGGTGCCGATGTCGATCGCAGCGATCGCGCCGAGTTCCTGGCCGGGGGAATCGCTGGGTTCGTCGCCGCTCACCGACCGAAGGGTAACCGTGCCACGCTCACCATCGGCACGGTGCGACCGATGCCACCGTCGCACGACACAGCGTGATCCGGCCAGACTGGAGTGGTGCAGCGACGCGAGCTCGGATGGGACGACACCTGGGAGGAAACCTGGGCCGACGCGTGCCGCCCCGGGCTGGTGCCCGCCAGGGTGACCCGGATCGACAAGGGCGGGCTCAGCGTCGACGGTGCAGACGTCTCCTTTGGACGTCAGCTGATCGTGGCCGGCAAGAAGGCGCGCGACGCCGTGGTGGGCGATTGGTGTGGGCTCGACCCGGACACGGCGCGCATCGAGCTGAGGCTGCCGCGCCGAAGCGTGTTGGAGCGACGCTCGCCCGGTGCCGACCGGGACGACCTGGCGCTCAGCGCCAAGGCGGTCGCCGCCAACCTGGACCACCTGCTGGTGCTCCAGCCGCTGGACGTGGGGGTCAACCCTGCCCGTCTCGTCCGCGAGTTGGTGATCGCCTGGGAAAGCGGCGCTCAACCGGCGGTGGTGCTGACGAAGTCCGACCAGGTGGATGCCTCGGCGCTGGCCGAGGCCCGAGCAGCCGCCGGCGCCGCAGCGCCGGGTGTGGATGTGGTGGCGGTGTCCAACCTCACCGGACACGGGCTGCACGAGCTGCGCCCGCTGCTTCGGCCGGGCATCACGGTTGCGCTGCTCGGGGCCTCCGGTGCCGGAAAGTCCAGTCTCGTCAATGCGCTGGCCGGACGTCGGGTGGCCCTCACCGGCAACGTACGCGAGAGCGATCTGCGGGGGCGCCACACCACGGTCACCGGACAGTTGTTGGCACTCAGGGACGGCGGGCTGCTGATCGATACCCCCGGCATTCGCGGGGTGGGTCTGTGGCGGGCATGGGACGGGTTGGCCATGGCCTTCTCCGACGTTGAGTCGGTGGCTGATACCTGCCGATTCGAAGACTGCGCCCACACCGGCGAGGCCGGCTGCTCGGTCGTCGACGCCATCGAGGCTGATCGGCTGGAGCTGTACCGGTCGCTCTCCGCCGAGTTGACCCGCCTGGACGAACAGCTTGAGATTCGCACGCGGGACGTCCAGCGCGAGACCAACCAGCGATCCAGGCGCAAAGCACAACGGCGTCGCCCCCCGACCTGACCCTCACCCACCCGCGGCACCCAAACCCGGCAGCGCCGAGCAACACCGCAGCGCGTCCGTAGGCCCCGATGCCGACCCAGCGCCGGTAGCGTGGAACCCCATGACCGTCAACGTCTCGGAACTGTTCGATCCCGACCTCTGGGCCGAGGTGCCCGGCTTCGAGGCGCTCGCAGACATCACGTATCACCGGGCCATCGATCAGGGCACGGTTCGAGTTGCATTCAACCGACCAAAGGTACGCAACGCCTTCCGTCCCGACACCGTCGATGAGCTGTACCGCGTGCTTGAGCATGCCCGCACCACCTCCGACGTTGGATGTGTGCTGCTGACCGGCAACGGCCCCTCGCCCAAAGATGGCGGATGGGCGTTCTGTTCAGGCGGCGACCAACGCATTCGGGGCCGCGACGGCTACCGCTATGCAGAGGGTGACACCGCCGAGAGCATCGACCCTGCCCGCTCCGGGCGGCTGCACATCCTGGAGGTGCAGCGATTGATCAGGTTCATGCCCAAGGTGGTGATCTGCGTCGTGCCCGGATGGGCGGCCGGCGGCGGCCACAGCCTGCACGTCGTCTCCGACCTCACCGTGGCCAGCAGGCAGCATGCCCGGTTCAAGCAGACCGATGCGGACGTCGCCAGCTTTGACGGCGGCTACGGCTCGGCCTACCTCGCCCGTCAGGTGGGCCAGAAGTTCGCGCGCGAGATCTTCTTCCTCGGCGATGAGTACTCCGCCGAAGACGCCCACCGAATGGGCATGGTGAACGCCGTGGTCGACCACGGCCAGCTCGAGAACGTCGCACTCGAGTGGGGAGCGAAAATCAACGCCAAAAGCCCGATGGCCCAGCGGATGCTGAAGTACTCGTTCAACCTGATCGACGACGGCCTGGTCGGGCAGCAACTGTTCGCCGGTGAGGCCACGCGCCTGGGCTACATGACCGAGGAGGCCGCCGAGGGTCGGGATTCCTTCCTCGAGAAACGCGACCCTGACTGGTCGCCGTACCCCTGGTACTACTGAAACCCCTGGTACTACGGAATCCGTGGTGGTAGGGAACTTCCTGGTACTACTGAACCCGGTCGGCCGGGGCCACCACCCGGGCGACCCCGTCTCGTCGCTGGTCACCGACGGCCACGTTGGGGGTGGCCACCAGGTGGAGGCCACCGAAGTAGAGGTCCTGGTGATCCCACTCGACCACTCGGTATCGCTCCTCCAGCGCCGCCAACACCTCGATCGGCATGCCGGGTTCCACCTGCAGCGAACTGCCATCCCAGTGCATCCGTGGCGCCTCAACCGCCTCCGCCGGGGTCAGCCGACCTGCGACCAAGTCGGCGGCCACCTGCATGATGGTTGAGCGGATGCGTTCCGAGCCGCCGCTGCCCAGCGCCATCACGCGGTCCCCTCCATGGAGGGCCAGCGCCGTCGGTGCCATCATCGAGGGGATGCGCGAGCCGGGCTCCGCGGCCTCAAAACCGGCGGGGTGGAGGTCTTCCTCTCCCATCATGTTGTTGAGTTGTATGCCGGTGCCCGGTATGAACTCACCCGACCCGGACCCGTTGGAGGCGGTCATCGACGCCACATTGCCCCAGCGGTCGATCACCGAGAGATGGGTGGTGCCCTGAACGGCGCCGACCAGGCGGCTGCGGGCCTCGGCCTGCGCCACCATGGCGTCGGCCAGAGCGACGGCACCGTCAGGGACTCGCCGATCCGAACCCCGACGGTCGGCGAGCAGCCGCTGTAGCCCCAGCGCCACCAGGCGACCACCGAATGCAGGCGCCGGGTTGGTCCACCCGCCCTCACCGGTCAGGTCGAGCGACAGCGGTGTCCTTGCTTCCACCCGGTAGTCGTCCAGGTCGGCGGAGGTGACCGCACCACCAAGTTCGTCGGCCGAGAACCCGTTGCGATCGCCTGCAGCGATCTCGGCCAGCACCGCGGCCTGGCGAGGGTTGTGAAAATGGTCGTTGACGCCGAGCGGCCGACCATCCCGGAGGTACAGCGCTGCGCCGGTTGAGCTTCGGGCCATGACCGGCGCCAGCAGCGACACCACCCGCACCATCGGGGCCGCACTCTGCCCGAGGCCGGCCGCCTCAATCGCAGGACGCACCACCTGCGCCAGCGGCAGGCTGCCCAGTAGGCCGTGCACCTCCAAAAGTCCGGGAAGCAGGCCCGGCACGGCCACAGAGCCCGGACCGACGTGGAAGGTCTGCGTGGCCGCCCCGAAGGCGATCGGCACCGCCACGGGTGGCGCCACCGGCCGGACCCTGCCCAGGCCGGGCACTGCGGTGAAGAAGTCAAACAGCACCGGGGCGCGTCCGGGGCCGGTTGCCAACAAAAACCCGCCGCCGGCCAGGCTGGTGTACAACGGTTCGGCGGCGGTGGCCGCAAAACCAGCCGCAACAGCAGCATCCCAGGCGTTGCCGCCCGCCCCCAACATGGCGGCAGCCGCATCCGCGGTCACCGGGTGGCCGGCTGCCACCAGGCCCAGCGCGGCGCCTTCACCCATGCCGACGACCGCCAACGGCCAGTGAGAGCTCGGCTGCCGCCTGCAGGACGTGCGTTCCGTAGCTGGCGCCGGGGTCGACACCGATCCGGTCGACGGGCCCCGAGATTCCGACGGCGGCCACCACCGTGGCGCCCGCACCCCTCACCGGCGCCGAGACCGAACCCACGCCATCGGCACGCTCCCCGACGGTGACGACCCAGCCCTCGGGTCCGACCGCACCCAACAGCGCCCGCCCCCCCGAACCAACCTCGATGGGCACGCGGGCTCCCTCGCCCACAATGGTTCGAAGCTCGTGCGTGGCCTCCACCGACACCACGCACACCCGCCACTCACCGTCGGGCAGCCACAGCTGGGCGCTCTCCCCCGTGACGTCCCTGAGGCGCGTGACCACCGGGCGGGCGGTATCGGCGAGCGCCGAGTCGGACAGCGCCAGCGCCGCCAGCCCCACCAGGCGATACCCCAGGGCGAAGCTGCCATCCGCCGTGCGTCGGAGCAGGCCGTGATCGTCCAGCGACGAGGCCAGTCGGTGAACCGTGGCCCGACTCATACCAGTTGCTTCGGTCAGCTCGGCCAGCTTGGCGGGGCCCTGCTCAAGGGCCGCCACGATCGACATCGCCTTATCGAGTACCCCAACCCCGGTGCCCGGGTTGCCGTCGGTTGAAGACATGGCTACCATCGTACCACAGGGCAAGACGCCAATCTCATTATGTGAGATGGTTTCGAGAACGCACCAGCCCCCCCGGCCACCAGAAACTCACCTGCAACTCGGTGCAACGAGAGGAAACGAGATGTCGAACGCTCCAACAACCACCGGCCCACGAACGCTCAGCCAAAAGGTCTGGGATCACCACGTGGTCCATTCGGCCGAGGGCGAGCCCGACGTCCTGTACATCGACCTTCACCTGATCCACGAGGTGACCTCGCCGCAGGCGTTCGAAGGCCTCCGCATGGCCGGACGGTCGATGCGTCGGCCCGAGTTGACCCTCGCCACCGAGGACCACAACGTGCCCACCGCCGACATCGGGCTGCCGATCGTCGACCCGGTGTCCCGTAAGCAGATCGACACGCTGCGCTCCAACGCCGACGACTTCGGTGTCACCGCCTACCCGATGGGCAACAAGCGCCAGGGAATCGTTCACATCATCGGCCCCGAGCAGGGCCTCACCCTGCCCGGCATGACCATCGTGTGCGGTGACTCCCATACCGCCACACACGGTGCCTTCGGATCGCTGGCCTTCGGCATCGGCACCTCCGAGGTGGAACACGTGATGGCCACCCAGTGCCTCAGCCAGGTCAAGCCGAAGACGCTGGCCATCAACGTCGAGGGCGAACTGCCTGCCGGCTCGACGGCGAAGGACATCATCCTGGCCATCCTCGGTCGCCTCGGCACCGGCGGCGGCATCGGCTACATCGCCGAGTACCGCGGCTCGGCAATCCGCGCGCTCTCCATGGAGGGGCGCATGACCGTGTGCAACATGTCGATCGAGGCGGGCGCCAAGGCCGGACTGATCGCCCCGGACCAGACCACCTACGACTACGTCCAGGGCCGTCCCCACGCGCCCACCGGCGAGGCCTGGGAGCAGGCGATCGCCGACTGGTCGCAACTGGCCACCGACGAGGGCGCGATCTTCGATAAGGAGATCACCCTCGACGCCGCCGAGATCCGCCCGCACATCTCCTGGGGGACCAACCCCGGGCAGGTGGTACCCCTGGACGGCGTCGTACCCGACCCGGCCTCGTTCGATGACCCCACCGAGGCCTCCGCCGCCGAGCGTGCACTCGAGTACATGGACCTCAAGGCGGGGCAACCGATGAAGGAGGTGGGCGTGGACGTGATCTTCATCGGCTCGTGCACCAACGCCCGCATCGAGGACCTACGTGCCGCCGCCGCCGTCGTTGCGGGCCGCAGGGTGGCCGCCGGGCTGCGCACCTTCGTGGTGCCGGGCTCCCACGCGGTGAAGGCCCAAGCCGAAGCCGAGGGCCTCGACGCCGTGTTCACCGACGCAGGATTCGACTGGCGTGAGCCCGGGTGCTCGATGTGTTTGGGCATGAACCCCGACACCCTTGCCCCCGGCGAACGGTCGGCGTCCACCTCGAACCGCAACTTTGAAGGTCGTCAGGGCCGCGGCGGACGGACCCACCTGGTCTCGCCCGAGGTGGCCGCGGCCACGGCGATCGCCGGCCACTTCGCCGAGCCCGCCGACCTGTAAGCCGCGCCGACCCCTCCCTCAGCTTTCCGCCCGAATCAGTTCTCCGTTTCCCCGAAAGGACCACCATCATGGATCCAGTCCGCATCATCTCCGGCCGCGCCGTCCCTCTCGACCGCTCCGACGTCGACACCGATCAGATCATCCCCTCCGACTGGCTCAAGCGGGTGGAGCGCAACGGCTTTGACCGTGGTCTGTTCTCCGAGTGGCGCGACGACCGCAACTTCGTGCTGAACGACGAGCGCTACCAGGGCGCCAACATCCTGGTTGCCGGACCCAACTTCGGCACGGGTTCGTCTCGCGAACACGCCGTGTGGGCGCTGCAGCAATACGGGTTCGACGCCGTCATCTCACCCCGGTTCGGCCCCATCTTCGTCAATAACGCCACCAAGGTGGGCCTGGTGCCGGTGACGGTCAGCTTCGAGTTGGGTGAGCGCCTTCTCAAAGCCCTCGAAGAAGACCCCACGCTGATGTTGGAGATCGACGTGGAGGCAGCCACCGTCGAGGTACAGGCACTCGGCGTGGAGGAGTCCTTCACCCTGGAGCCTTCCGCCCAGTACCGCCTGGTCAACGGCCTGGACGACATCTCCCTCACGCTCTCCCACACCGACGCCATCGACGCGTTCGAGGCCCGGCGTCCCGTCTGGATGCCAAGCCTGGAGGCCGCCGGCTGATGCCGCCAGCTTGGCCCGATTTCTCAGTAGGCTGAGGCGATGGCCAACCCGATGCTCAACGACAAATCGCTGGAGAAGGCGTCCACCTGGGGCCCTGGGTCGGCGGCCTCGGCCGACACGATGACCCAGTGGCCGCCGCCCGGCATGGAACGCCCTGTTGGGCTCGACGGCGAAAGCCGGGGCATGACGATGCGGGGCACCGCCTGGGCAACCGCTGCGCTCCTGGCGTTGCTGTTGATCAGCGCCACGTACGGGTGGGTGCAGACCGGCTCACCCACGACGAGCCTGAACTCCGCAGGACAACCGGTGGTGAACTACACCATCCCGATGCTGGCCTGGGTGGGCGTCGGCGTGGGCTTCATCTGCGTCATCGGCCTCTACTTCAAACCCCGTATGGCCAAGGTCATCGGCCCGATCTACGCGCTGGCCCAAGGCTTCTTCGTCGGCGCCATCTCCAAGATGTACGAGTCGTTCCAGGGCGGCATCGTCGTGCAGGCGATCGGGGCCACGCTCGCCGTGTTCCTGGTCATGTTGTTCCTGTACGGCTTCCGCATCATCAAGGTGACCGACAAGTTCCGTCGCACGGTCATCTTCGCCACCCTCGGCATCATGGTGTTCTACGGCGTCAGCTTCATCATCAGCCTGTTCGCAGGCGCTGGGTCGGTGAGCTTCCTCTCCAGCTCGACCCCACTCAGCATCGGCTTCAGCGTCATCGTCGCCGGCATCGCCGCCATGAACCTGGCGCTCGACTTCGACTTCATCGAGCGTGGCGAAAAGATGGGCCTCGACCGCGACTTCGAGTGGTACGGCGCCTTCGG